>JACCEC011312902.1_pt1 | contig 30500 bp, 34 predicted proteins | sample 7450121 | NCBI WGS metagenome assembly JACCEC01 (sample SAMN15323455, study PRJNA562643) | freshwater metagenome | isolation source: river surface water | place: USA:Blue River Watershed | collected 2017-08-18 | reverse complement strand
TTTTTAAGCTAACGCCATAAGCATTCCGCCTGAGGAGTATGATCGCAAGATTGGAACTCAAAGGAATTGACGGGAGCCTACAACGAGTGGTGGAGCATGTGGTTTAATGCGATAATCCGCGCAAAACCTTACCAACCTTTGATATATTGAAAAACAATTTAAATTATTAAAAATTTTGTTAATATTAATATTGAAATTGATAAATTTTCTTTACAGGTGTTGCACGACTGTCGTCAGTTCGTGTCGTGAGATGTTTGGTTTATTCCTTTAAACGAACGTAACTCTTATTTTTAAAAATTTACTTTTAATTTTTATTAAAAATTTTGCTTTAAAAAGACTGAATATATACGTAAAAAAGGAAGATGAGAACTAAGTCAAGTCACTGTGGCCCTTATAGGTTGGGCTACACACGTGCTACAATGAAAATGACAAAAAGTAACAAAAATTAAAGTATTTAGTTAATCTTTAAAAGTTTTCTTAGTTCGAATTGTAAACTGCAACTCGTTTACATGAAGATGGAATCACAAGTAATCGCAAATCAGAACGTTGCGGTGAATACGTACCTTGGCTTTGTACACACCGCCCGTCACATGCAGAAAGTTAATTTTACTTGAAAATTACGTTTTTATTTTTGTTTAACAAAAATTAATAAAGTTGTAATTCATTGAAAAGTTAACAATTTGGATGAAGTCGTAACAAGGTAGCTGTACGGGAACGTGTAGCTGGAACAAATGAAAAAATTTGACTAAACCGATAGTCAAAAGTACTGGTATAAGTATAAAAAATTTAATTTTTTTTTCATCATAAATACTATCTTTTTTGATGTTTTTAATAAATGTATATATGTTTTGTTCTAAAAATAAATGAAATAGTTCAGTTGGTTAGAACATTGGAATCATAATCCAAGTGTCGGGGGTTCAAATCCCTCTTTCATTATTTAATTTTATAATACAATGATAATAAATTTAATTTTTTTTTTTTTTTCGTTTGTTTTAGTAATAAGTTCGTTAATGATTATTTTTAGTCAAAATTCAATATATTCAGTTTTATTTTTAGTTTTAAGTTTTTTTTCGTCTTCTAATATTTTATTTTTATTAGAATGTGAATATATTTCTTTAATGTTTATAATAATATATGTAGGTGCAATAGCTGTTTTATTTTTGTTTGTAGTAATGATGTTAGACATCAAAACTTTGCAATTAGTAAAATACTCTTTAAAATATTTTCCATTTGGAAGTTTAATTGGTATAATTTTCTTAGTTGAAATTTTATTAATCGTTCCTACAACATTTGAAACAACAAATCCATATTCTGTAAGTTTTTTATCAAATTTTTACTTCGATTGGTTTAACCAATTTGACTCATTTATTGAAGTAAGTTCAATCGGTCATTTATTATATACTGATTATCTTATACAATTTTTACTTGCAGGAAATATTTTATTATTAGCAACTGTTGGTCCAGTTGCGTTAACTTTTGTTAGATCATCTAAAATAACTAAAACTCAAGTTACTTTTAAACAACTTTCTCGAAATTATAACTCTGTTATTTATACAAGTAATATTTAAATTTAAAAATAAAATTGTTTTTTAGTTAAAAGCTTAAAAATTAAAAAGGATAATTAAATGTTTAAAAAAAAATTTTTTCGCAAAATTTTAATTTGATGAATTAAAATTTCTTATGAATATATTTTTGAATTCTTTTTCTAATGATATATCTGAAAATTGGTTTCAATTGAGAGAGCAGTATTTTATTTTTTCTACAAAGTTTTGCTAATAATGTCAGATAAAACTCGTTTTAAATATCTAAAAACAAAACATAGTTATCATTTAGTAGATCCTAGTCCTTGGCCGTTAGTTGCTTCTTTAGCTGCATTTTTTTTAACATCAGGTACAGTCTTGTATATGAATAGATTTGTAGGAGGGGGTCAACTAGCATTACTTGGTTTTACGACCCTTTTATATGTAATGTATACTTGGTGGCGAGATATAGTAAGAGAAGCAACGTTTGAAGATCAACATACAGTTACTGTTCAACGTGGTTTAAGATTAGGAATGATTTTATTTATTGTTTCAGAAATTATGTTTTTTTTCGCCTTTTTTTGGGCTTTTTTTCATTCAAGTTTATCACCAGTTTTTAATTTAGGTGGAGTTTGGCCTCCGGAAGCTGTAGCAACCATTCAAACTTCTGGAATTCCTTTAACAAATACTTTTTTTTTGTTAAGTTCAGGTGCTACTGTTACTTGGGCTCATCATGCAATAATAGTCCGAGCAAAAAAACAAGCAATTATCGCGTTATTTTTTACTATTTTTCTTGCGCTTATTTTTACTATGTTACAAGGAATGGAATATGTAGAAGCACCTTTTAACATAAATGATAGTGTTTTTGGATCTTGTTTTTACATGGCTACAGGTTTTCATGGTTTTCACGTGTTTATTGGAACTTGTTGTTTAATTGTATCTTTAATCCGGATTATTTATAATCATTTCACATCGACACACCATTTTGGATTTGAATCAGCAGCATGGTATTGGCATTTTGTTGACGTTGTTTGGTTATTTTTATTTATTACGGTTTACTGGTGGGGAGGTATTCACTAACAAATAAAAGATGATATTTATTTAATTTATATATGTTAATATTTAAAGAAATACAACTTTTACCTGAGATTTTTTTAGGTATTTCAATAATTTATTTAATTATCCATGGAACATTTATATCCGTTAATATTAAATATTTATTAGTTCAAAATTCTGTGTTATATTTAAGTGTTATAAGTCTTAGTATGTTTTGTTATTTACTAATAAATAACAATATCGAATTTAATAATTATTTAATTTTTAATAATACTATTATTGTAGACTATTTAGGAATTTCTTCAAAAATTTGGATAACTGTTATTTCCATTATTTGTTTTTTAATGATTCGAACATACTTAACGGTCCAAAAAATAAATTTTTTTGAATATAGTGTACTAATATTATTTGCTATGTTAGGAATATTTTTTATTTGCTCAGCAAATGATTTAATTACGGCTTATTTAGCTATTGAATTGCAAAGTTTAGCTTTTTATATGATGGCAGCGTTTAAAAAAGACTCTTCTTTTTCTGTAGATGCTGGTTTAAAATATTTCATTTTAGGAGCTTTTTCTTCTAGTCTATTTTTATTCGGTTCTTCTATTTTATATGGTGTTAGTGGAACGACTAATTTTGAAGATTTAAAAGATTTATTCAATATATTACTTTGGAACTTTGAAAACATTTCTAAAACTAATAGCCTTACATTTGTACAATACATTTTTCTAGATGGGAGTTTGATTCAATTTGCTTTAGCTTTTATTTTTATAAGTCTTTTATTTAAACTGTCTATAGTACCGTTTCATTTATGGTCTCTTGATGTTTATGAAGGATCTCCTACCAGTTCAACTTTTTTTTTTGCAGTTATTCCTAAATTAGGGATTTTTATTTTACTTATTAGAATTTTTTACTCGACTTTTTTTGAATATACAATAAAATGGCGTTATTATATTGTAGTATTAGCTGTTTTGAGTATAATTGTAGGCTCATTTGCAGGTTTAGAACAAAGAAAATTGAAAAGTCTTTTAGCTTATAGTTCAATTAGTCATATGGGTTACGTATTAATCGCGTTTAGCACAGGTACTTTTGAAGGAATACAAATGTTATTTTGTTATTTAGTTTTATATATGGTTGCCGGATTATGTATTTGGTCAATTTTTTTAACTTTACAACTAAAGTATAAATATACTAAAAAACAAAATAAAGATTTAGCCGATTTAAGTTTACTACATAAATCCAATAATATTTTAGCTTTATTTTTTAGTGTTGTTTTATTGTCTATTGCTGGTTTACCGCCAATGATTGGTTTTTTAGTTAAAATAGGAATTTTTTTGACATCTATTGAAGCATCTATGTATTTTGTAGCAATTATTAGTATTTTATGTAGTGTGATTTCGACTTTTTATTACATTCGAATTATAAAACTCATGTATTTTGAAAACGGCACGTCAGGAAAGTTATATTACCCAATTAAAACACACGTTTCGATATTTATCGTTGGTTTATTTTATTTTTTACTTTTTTTATTTATAAACCCTACTTTAATATATTTATTTTCTTATAAAATAACATTGTTATTAACAATGACGATAATATAAAAAACTATTTAATAGGCTGAATAACATAATTTGGTTAATGTGTTAGATTGCAAATCTTTAAATATCGGTTCAAGTCCGATTTTAGCCTTTAAATTTTGGCATTTTTAGCTCAGGTGGATAGAGCAACAGCCTTCTAAGCTGATGGACATAGGTTCAAGTCCTATAAAATGTTAATGTTAGATTTTTTATTATTAAATGTTAAAAATTTATTAGTTTTTACGTTAATATTACCATTAATTGGTGTTTTCGTTTTGCTATTTTTGCCCTCATCACTTCCAAAGTTATTAAAAACTGTAGCTTTGAATATTTCATGCTTTACTTTTATAATTTCCTTATTTTTATGGATTTATTTTAATAAATCTATTGGTTCGTTTCAATTTGTAAATAAAATTTTATGGATTCCTTTTTTGAATATTAATTTTAGTTTAGGTATTGATGGAATAGCATTATTTTTTATTTTACTAACTACGTTATTAATTTTTTTATGTCTTTTAGTTAGTTGGAATAGTGTTAAAGTTCATCTAAAAGAATTTTTAATTGCTTTTTTAGTAATGGAATTTTTTTTAATTGGTGTTTTTTCAATTTTAGATTTATTATTATTTTACATTTTTTTTGAAAGTGTTTTAATTCCCATGTATTTAATTGTTGGTATTTGGGGTTCAAGAGAAAGAAAAATTAGAGCAGCTTATTTTTTTTTTCTTTATACTTTACTTGGATCAGTATTAATGTTACTTTCTATTTTGTATATTTACTATCAAGCAGGAACTACTGATTATGAAGTTTTGTTAACATTTGTTTTTTCTGAATCAGAACAAACATTTTTATGGTTAGCTTTTTTTAGTTCTTTTGCAACCAAAGTGCCAATGGTACCGGTTCATTTATGGTTACCAGAAGCTCACGTTGAAGCTCCAACAGCAGGATCAGTTATTTTAGCAGGAGTTTTATTAAAATTAGGAACATATGGATTTCTTCGTTTTTCATTTCCATTATTTCCAGCCGCTTCGTTTTATTTTACGCCAATCGTTTATTCTTTAGCCATCGTTGGTATTGTTTATACTTCTTTTACTGCTATTCGTCAAACAGACTTTAAACGAATTATAGCTTATACGTCAGTAGCACATATGAATCTTGTTATGGTAGGTCTTTTTAGTTTTAATGTTATTGGATTAGAAGGAGCAATATTGCAAAGTTTAAGTCATGGTTTTGTTGCTAGTGCTCTCTTTTTAATTATTGGAGTTGTTTATGAGAGACATCATACACGAATGGTTAAATATTATGGAGGTTTAGTACATGTTATGCCTTTATATACCTTTATTTTTTTATTTTTTACAATGTCTAATATCGGTTTACCTGGAACAGGAAGTTTTGTTGGTGAATTTTTATTGCTAGCTGGCTCTTTTAAAGCAAATACCACGGCTACATTTATTAGTGCTACCGGAATGATTATTGGAGGTTGTTATTCGTTATGGTTATTTAATCGAATAGCATATGGTAATTTAAAAATTCAATATTTTAAAGATTATATTGATATTAGTAAAAGAGAATTTTTTATTTTTTTACCATTAATTTTTGGAACTATTGTTATCGGATTGTACCCAGAAGTTTTTTTAAATTCAATGCATATGAGCGTTAATATGTTAGTTGAAATTATTTATATTTATATTTTATATATGTTATATATTTTAGAAACTGAATTGTTAGAAAATAAATCTATTTATTTTTCTTTAACACAAATTTTTGGGATTGGTAAATTTCAATCATCTTTAATTTGTAAAAAATTAGGATTTTCACCTAATTATAAAGTATCGAAATTAACTTCAGACCAAACTATAAAACTCATTAAAATTATAGAAAATTCTAATTTATTAATTAATAATAAATTAAAAAAAGCAACAACTATTTTAATCAAAAAGTTAGTTCACATAAAAGCTTACAAAGGAATACGTAGATTACGTGGTTTACCAATTAGAGGCCAACGTACACACACTAATGCTAAAACAGCTTCTTTTAAATTTCATTAATTTAAGTTATTTAGAGTTTTTGAAATCTATTTTAGCAATTGTTTTTTTTCGTACAGTACGCAATCAGCAAAATTATTCACCAAAGAATTTTTTTAGAATATTATAAAAAGTTTATGCTTATTAGTTTATCCATTTGTTCAAAAAATCGAAATTCTTTAACAAATTTTTTAAAATTTTTTTATCGGCTTGAAAAAAATAAACTTCTTAACACCCAGTCATTTATTGTTCAATCTCAAAAAAAAAATAAACGATTTTTTTTTTCTGTGCTTAAATCTCCTCATGTTAATAAAAAGTCTCAAGATCAATTTGAGTGGTTAGTTTACAAAAAAAATTTAAAAGTTAAAGTTTTAAAATTAGCGCAATTTTTAACTATTTGTAAACAAATTAATGCGCAAGTTTTTCATGATATAGATTTTAAAATTAAATTTTTGGCTGTTAACAAAATGTACAAATATCCTGTAATAGATAAAACAAATTTTGACTTGTTTTTATTAAAGTCGAACAAAAGAAAAAAGTTTTTATCATTGATTGATATTAATCAAAAATTATTAAAAATATTAGACTTTCAAGGTGAAATGCTTTTGAAAAAAATTTATTAACGTTTAGATAGCTCAGTTGGTAGAGCAAAGGACTGAAAATCCTTGTGACGGCAGTTCAAACCTGTCTCTAGACAAATTCAAAAGTTTTTATGAAACATCTTTTATGGAATTTCTCTGCCAATTTAAAAAATAGTCAAATTGCTAAAAAAAAATTTATTTTTCAGCCTAAAACAAAATTAACAACGTCTTTATTAAATATTCTTTGGGATGAAGGGTTCATTTTTGGTTATAAAATTTGCAATTCCGACTTAAATTTATTAAAAATTTTTTTAAAATATAAAAATGGAAGTCCAGTTATAAATTCATTGAAAATAATTTCAAAACCTAGTCGACAAATATATTATTCAGCTTCAGATCTTTGTAAACTTGATGTAAAAAAAAACTTAATTGTATTAACGACGCCTAAAGGTTTATTAACCATTAATGAATGTAAACAAACAAAAACAGGTGGAAAGCTTTTATTTATAATTCAATAAAATGAAAAGTGTTACAAAAAGATATACTGTTAAAATTCCTGCAAATATTTCAATGTATTTTTGTACGAAAAACCAAGTTCTTGTTTTTTCTAGTTGTGGGATTCAAAAAAAATTAATACTGAAAACAAAATTAATAATAGATAAAGAAGCAAAACTAGTTAAAGTTACGCGAGAACCATTATTTAACATTTCAAATAATAAAAGAAAAAAACTAAAATCTATTCAAGTTACGCAAGTTATGTTATTAAAACAAATATTATTAGAAATTTCGCTTTCTTTTAGTAAAAAACTTAATTTTATTGGCGTAGGATTTCGAGTTTCAACTGTTAAAAAGTCAAATTTTGAATTTTTACAGTTAAAATTAGGATATAGTCATTTTATTTATTTTAAAATTCCAAAAAATTTAAAATTTTTTTGTTTAAAAGCGAATAAACTTTTTATTATAGGAAGTTCTTATTTATTCATAACTCAGATTGCAGCGTTAATTAGATCTTATAAAATACCTGAACCTTATAAAGGAAAAGGTATTTTATATAGTACAGAAAAAATCAAATTAAAAGAAGGAAAAAAAATTTAATTGTGAAAATAAATGTTAGTAAAACCCGAAACTATAAATTATTTAAACATAATTTATTAAAATTACAAATATATTCAAATAAAAATTCAGTAAATATCTTTAATTTTTCAGAAACTACATTAGAGCAACTTGAATCGTATTTAAAACAAGTTTTAAAAATTGTTTATGAATATCATATTAATCATTTTAAAATTCTATTTATAGGTTTCCCAATTGTTTCTAAATTAAAGCATAAAAAACTTATACATTTTACAAATCATAACTTTATTTCTGAACAATTATGGGTTAGCGGAATTTTTAGAAATCGTTTCTCTATATTGACATATTTAAACCTAATACAATCACAGAACTTTTCAGAAAGTCTTAAACTTTTACTATCTGTAAAAAAAAAACCCGATTTGGTAGTTATTTTTAATCAAAATGTAGAAATTAATGCAATAAATGAATTTTATAAGACAAGAATTCCGATTCTTTCGTTTAATATTGATTTTTCAAACATTTCAAAAATAACATATAATGTCTTTGGGAACTTTAATTTCAACAAAAAAAGCATCAAGATGACATATTTTTTTTTATTTCATTCATTATTAAAAAAGGTTCCTTTTTCTAAAAAATTTTAAAAATAATTGTTAATAAAATTACTATTGACTTAATTTTTTTATTTAATATTTATGCATTTTACAAAAAGACGGTTTAGAAAACCATTATATAAAAAGTTGTTGACATTGAAAAAGAATATTTATAATAATACTAAATTTTTAAAATTTAAAAAACAGAAATGGCAAAAACTTAAATTTCAAACTATAAAAAACAAAAAAAGAAAAGTTTTTTATAATCCTACAGCCTATGTTTTGTTTAACTTCAAAAATTTTTTTAATAAAAAATTTAGCTATAATCTGCAAAACAAACAAAGACTTAGTTATCACTATGGAGGTTTGAAAAGTTTGTATTTGAAACGGCTAGTAAAATCGAATATAAGAAAATCTAAAAATACATACATTGCTACCTCGTTTTTAACTCACTTAGAAATGAGATTAGATGCAGTGTTATGTAGAGCTTATTTTTGTCCTAGTTTTAATACTGCTAGACAACTAATTTCGCATAAAAAAGTTTATGTCAATAATAAAATTGTTAAACATTATTCTTATCAAGTTCAAAAAGGTGATTTAATAACATTTGACAAAAGCATTCATCATTTTATATCTCAAAATGTACGTCAAAATGCAAAAATTAATAAGTTTTGGCCAATAATGCCTAAGTATGTTTATGTCAATTATAAAACATTAAAAATATTAATAATTGAAAGTATCAAATACACTAATCATTTAACAAATTATCCATTTTTTGTAGATTTTAATTCTTTTATTCAGTTTTATAAATTATAACATTGTTTTTTTTATCTTCAGTAGCTCAATGGTAGAGCGAGTGGCTGTTAACTACTAGGCTGTTGGTTCAAATCCAACCTGAAGAGAATATATTCGTTATTATTTATCAAACAAATTTGGAAACAATCGGATTTGAACCGATAACCGTATGCTTGCAAAGCATACACTCTACCAATTGAGTTATGTTCCCTTTATAAATTATTGTATAAATAACTTATAACTGTTGTTAATTAATTTTTTATTATTAATTATATCTAAATTGATAGTAGAAATAGAAGTAGTATTTTTTATTATTTTTTTGTTTCTAAGTTTTTTTACTTCTGCAAAATTTGGAATAACCGTTTTAATGCTAAAATAATAAAAAAAAGATAAAGTTACTAAAAGTCCGAATATTTGTGCACCTAATGTTAAAATGTCAAATTGTGGAATTAAAAAGCTCGTTTGGTGAAATTGGTAGACACGTCAGACTTAAAATCTGATTTTTATAAAAAAGTATCGGTTCAAGTCCGATAACGAGTATTTTTTTAGCTTATGCCAAAATGATGAAATTGGTAGACATACTAGGTTTAGGTTCTAGTTCTTTTTACAAAAGAGTAAGGGTTCAAGTCCCTTTTTTGGTAAAATAATAAAAATAAATGCCTACTATAAATCAGTTATGTAATAATAAAAGAAAAAAGAAAAAAGCTCGAAATAAAGTTCCTGCTTTAGATAACTGCCCTCAAAAAAAAGGAGTATGTTTAAAAGTATTTTTAAGAACTCCAAAAAAACCTAATTCAGCATTAAGAAAGTTAGCTCGATTAAAATTAACAAATAACAAAAAAATAACAGCTTACATTCCTGGAGAAGGACATAATTTACAAGAATATTCAACTGTTATAATACGTGGAGGTCGTGTAAAAGATTTGCCTGGAATTAAATATCACTTAGTCCGAGGTAAACTTGACTTTAGTGGATTAAAAGGAAGAAAAACATCTCGTTCAAAATATGGTACAAAAAAATCAGTAAAATAATATAATTTATGAATAAAAAACTAATTAATTTATTATCTAAAAATGGTAAAACAACGATTTCAGAAAAAATTTGGTTAAAAAGCATTAAACTTTTTTATAGATCATTTCTTAAAAATCCTAAAAACGTTATTAATAAAGCAATAGTTACAATAGCTCCTCTCCTTAAAGTAAAACAATTAAAACAAAAAAGAAAACGTTCTCGATTAAAAGAATTTCCATTTATTGTAAATAAAAAAAATCGAACCTCATTAGCAATAAAATTACTTATAGATAAAACCACAAAAACAGTAAAAAAGAAAACTTATAAAAGATTAATTAATGAATTATTAACAACAGCAAACAACTCTGGAAATCTTATTAAATCAAGGCAAGAGTTATATGCTTATGCTTTTATCAAAAAAAAATATTTTTATTATCGATGGTTTTAAGATACGTTTAATAGGATTTGAACCTATAACTTTTGGGACCGAAATCCAACGCTCTATCCAATTGAGCTATAAACGCAAAAAAATGATTCAACAACAAACAATTTTAAGAGTAGCAGATAACTCAGGCGCTAAAACTGTAAAGTGTATTAAAGTTTTAAACGGTTTCAAAAGACGATTTGCAGTTCTTGGTGATGTTTTGATAGTATCTGTTCAAAATCTTCGTAACAAATCTAGATCAACTTCAAAAGTTCAAAAAGGTGAAGTCCACAAAGCTGTCCTTCTTAAAACTAAAAAACAAATAATAAAAAAAGACGGAACGGTTATTTTTTTTCAATCAAATGCGGTTAGTTTAATAAATAAACAAGGAAAACCTATTGGCTCTCGAATTATAGGTCCAATTCCTAAAATTTTAAGAAAAAAAAAAGTGCTCAAGCTTGTAACTCTTTCTTCAGGTTATGTTTAAAATCCAAAAAATTTAATGTTTTTTTTTAAATCTTATTATCAAACAATTATTAAGCATGATTTAGTTAATGCTTTTATTTATGACAATGTAAAGCAAATACCTCAATTAAAGACAATTGTATTAAATTTCGGGCTTAAAACTTCGAATTTTAAACAACTTACCTCGAGTTTATTGGCTTTAGAGCTTATTTCGTCTAAAAAAAGTATTTTAACGAAATCTAAATGTGTAAATATAATTTTAAAAATTAAAAAAGGAAATCCAGTTGGTTGTAAAGTTGTTTTAAGTAAAAGTATAATGTATTCTTTTTATTTAAAATTAGTAATTTTTATTTTACCTAAAATTAAACAGTTTCAAACAAATCAAAACCAAAAAAATCTTAAATCAAAAAATGCTATATCAATTAGTGTACAAAATTCTTTTTTATTTAATGAATTAGAAAATCATTATCAATTTTTTAAAAATATTCCAACGTTGAATATTACTTTAATAACAAAAACTAACTCACAGGAAGAACTCTTTTTTTTTCTTAAGTCTATTAAATTCTTTTAGCAAAAGTAACTCAATTTGGTAGAGTGTAATCTTGCCAAGATTAAAGATGAGGGTTCGAGTCCCTTCTTTTGCTAACTTTAAAGGATGCGTGGTCGAGTGGTTTAAGGCGTTAGTTTTGAAAACTATTGTATTTAAAAAGTACCGTAGGTTCGAATCCTACCGTATCCTACAAAACTTTTAATTAATTAAAATAAAAATGATTCTATTTACAATTTGTATTATATTAAAAATTCTTGCTATCATTATCCCTTTATTAATTTCAGTTGCGTACTTTACTATAGCAGAACGAAAAATTATGGGTATTATACAGCGTCGAAAAGGGCCTAACGTAATAGGGTTTTTAGGTTTACTTCAACCATTGGCAGACGGTTTAAAATTATTTGTTAAAGAAACGATCTTCCCAAGTAACTCTACTATTTCTATTTTTATAATCGCTCCGTTATTAACTTTTATTTTAAGCTTAATTGGATGGGCTGTTATTCCTTTTTCAAATCAAATAGTTCTATCAGATATTAACATTGGAATTTTATATTTATTTGCAACCTCTTCATTGAGTGTTTATGGTATAATAATGGCTGGTTGGTCTAGTAACTCAAAATACCCATTTTTAGGAGCATTACGTTCTGCAGCTCAAATGATTTCTTATGAAGTTTCCATAGGTTTTATTATAATTAATGTATGTATCTGTGCAGGTTCTTTCAATTTAAGTAATGTAGTATTAGCTCAAGTTGATACGTGGTTTGTTGTACCTTTGTTACCAATGTTTATCATTTTTTGTGTGTCTATGCTCGCTGAAACAAATCGTCACCCTTTTGATTTGCCTGAGGCCGAAGCAGAATTAGTTTCTGGTTATAACGTTGAATATTCAGCAATGACTTTTGCTTTATTTTTTTTAGGAGAATATGCTAATATGCTTTTAATGAGTGCTTTTGTCTCTATTTTGTTTTTAGGAGGTTGGTTACCGTTAATATCTTTAATTCCTTTTACTATGCTACCGGGAAGCTTTTGGTTTAGTTTAAAGTTAATACTTGGAGTAATTTTTTTTATCGTAACAAGAGCTACGTTACCAAGATATAGATATGATCAACTAATGTATATTGGATGGAAAAGCTTTCTTCCATTATCTTTAGGTTACTTATTATTTACAGTTGGAATTTTAATCAGTTTTAATTGGTTACCTACTTAATTTCATTAGATTTTAATTTTAAAACTGCATAAAATACCAAAATTTCATAAATTATTATAATACATATGCTAGTTATTAGTTGATAAACAACTTCAGGGGGAGTAATTAATGATGCAAAAGTACAAAACGTAAAATACAAAATTTTTCTAACGGATTTAAATACAAATAAATTTAATTTAAATGTGCTTAAAGAAATGTAAAACAATAGAGCTAATAAATAAGCTAGACAACAAATAGCATAAGTAGAGATATAAAAATTTATATATTCGTTCAATTTTATTTCAAAATGGAAAATGAATCCTTCAAAAACGGAAGCGGTTTGAAATTTTAAAAAAAAGAACCAGCTTGTAGGAAAAATAAAATTATTGAATGATAGAACTAATAAAACAAAAGAACTTATACTGATAAATATAAAAGTTTTTAAATATAAATATTCGGAGATATACAAACCATTTGCAATATAAATAAAAATGTGATATAATAAAAACAACACAATAATTTGATTACTTATAAAATAGCATAATTGTAGATAAGTCATAAAAACTTCAGCAATATTTGTAGTTAAAAAAAAAAATGAACTGTTTTTTACAAAGCTTAAACTAGGCTTAAGAACCAAAAAAAGTAAGGTTTCTTTAAAATAATAACATACAATCATCGTAAAAAACCAAGCAATTATAGAAAAAAAAGTTCGATACTTGATTTCTGATAAGTATTTATAAATCATAAAATTTTTAAGATAAAAATTTAAGGAAAATAGTTCAGCTGGTAGAGCAGTGGTTTCCAAAACCAAAGGTCAAGGGTTCGAATCCCTTTTTTCCTGAGTTTCTTGTTGTTGTTTCGAATTTTTAAAAAATTGACTATGTTTAACTAAATTACGTAGACTTTTTAACATTTTTGTTACATCGCTAAAAAGTAAAATACTTAAAACAATAAGAACAAAAAATTGACTTAAACTTATGTTTCTCATAAAATCAGAAATTAACTTTTAGGAAACTTCAGGCTTATAGTTTAGAGGTAGAACGTACCGCTCATAACGGTTTTGTCGTAGGTTCGATTCCTACTAAGCCTAAAACATATAAAAATGTCTTTCAATTTAAAAGATTATAAATGGTTAAAAATTAAATATTATTTCAAAAAAGTAAATTTTTTCTTTTTTTTTCATAATCCTGCTTTAGACAATGAAAATTGGGTTAAAGTTGAACAAGCTTTTTTCAATTCTAAACTGCAATATTATAGAGTTTTTAACTCGTTAATATTAAATGTTTTAAAAGTTTCTATATTTAAAAATTTAGCTACTCTAATACATGGCTCTATTATTCTTTTAAACAGCAAAATCGACAAATTAACTTTAAAAAAGATAACTGATAACGCTGTTATCATCAATTTTCTTTGTTTAAAATTAAACAACAAAATCTATTCAAGTAAACAAATTAAAAATTTAGTCGAATTTTCTTATGAAAAAAATATTTATTTATTTTATAAAATGTTAAATGGTTTTGTTAAAAAACCTTATTTTACTCTCAAGAAGATATCAATAAGAACAATTTCGAAATAATGTGATTTGAACACATGACTTCCTGTTCCCAAAACAGGCACGCTACCAGACTGCGTTATATTTCGTTGAAGGAAGTAGGATTCGAACCTACGATAAGATAAACTTAACAGATTTACAATCTGTCACTTTCAACCGCTCAGTCATTCCTTCTATAATTTTCTTGTTCGAGTACGAAGTTTGATTCGTTTTTTTTTTTTTAATCTACATCCATTATGTGGGTAATATTTATAACTTATGATAGATTTTATAAATAATTTGTGTTTTAATAGTTTAAAAACAGATGATTGTTGAGTTGAAAATAAATTGTTAAAATGTAAAGAAACAGGCGTTGTTTTATAAATTTTAAGTCTTGATAATAAAGCTCTTAAAATTGTTATTATTGCTTTAGGTTGTTTAACTTTTTGTTTTTTTTTTAAATCTAGCATCCCTGCAGAATAAAAAAATTTAGGGTCTCCTTTAATATTATTTACATTAATTAAAGTGTTTGTTGAAGATAAAACTATGTTAACTATATAATTGATTAGTTTTTGTTTGTTAAGAAAAAACGATAAAAAAGACGAAATATAATAACTAGTACTTAATTTAATATTGTTTATTTTAAAAATATTAAAAAACATTAACCAACATAAATAGAATGATAACGTTTTTTCTTGCAAAAATTGTAAAATTTTTATTTTATGGTGTAAACATTTCATTGAATGTTGAATAATCAGATTAACTGAAAAAAACAATTTATTTGTAATTTTTAATAAAAGCATAAATTTTTGAAATATTTTTTATTTATATGACATTAAACCAAAAACGATTTGTTAACTTAGCTAAAAAAAATTTAAAAAACACTTTTTTAATTAAAAATGCTATTAAAGGAAACAAAAATAGTGCAGGAAAAAATCATACAGGACAAATTACAGTACGTCACAAAGGAGGCGGTCATAAAAAAAAATACAGAAGCATCGATTTTTTACGACACAGTGAGTCAGTTGGTATCGTAACAAGCTTAGAGTATGATCCTTATAGAACAGCTTTTATTGCTTCTATTTATAATCTTTTAACTTTTAATTACTCTTATATTATTGCTCCAAAAAATTTAAACATTGGAGATATTGTAAAGTCCGGGTTAAATGCAGAAGCTAAAATAGGACACTCATTAACATTAATAAAAATACCTGTTGGAAGTTTTATTCATAACATTTCGTTAAAAGAAAATAAAAAAGCACAATTAAGTAGATCTGCAGGAGTTAGCTCTCAATTGATAGAAAAAACAGCAAAATATTGCCGAATTATACTCAGTTCTGGAACTCATAAATTTCTCTCAACTACATGCCATGCAACGATCGGAGTTGTTTCGAACGAACTTTCGTTTTTAAAAAATCTGGGTAAAGCTGGTCGAAGTAGATGGTTAAACAAACGTCCTACTGTAAGAGGAGTTGCTATGAACCCTATAGATCACCCTCATGGAGGTGGGGAAGGTAAATCTTCTGGGGGTAGGTCTTCTGTAACACCATGGGGGAAACCAACTAAAAATGGAAAAACAAGTAACAGTCGAATATTTAAATTATTAAAACATTAAAAAAATGAGTCGAGTTAAATGGAAAGGACCTTACGTTGAAAATCGAATATTAAAAAAAATTCAATTCCCTAAAACAATTTCTAAAAACGACATAAAAACATTATCTCGAAATTCTATAATTTTGCCAAAATTTATTGGTGTTACAATACAAGTTCATAACGGAAAAACGTTTGTGGCTGTTAAAATTATAGATGAAATGATTGGACACAAATTAGGTGAATTTGCTACAACGCGCAAACAATATTTTTACAAAAAAAATAAAAATGGGTCAAAAAATTAATGCAAATTTTTTTCGATTAGGTGTCCAAAAGAAAAACTGGGAACTAAAATATTTTGAAAAGAATCAGGAAGAATCATCGTTTTATTTATACAAAAATTTAGAAATTCAAAAATATCTAAAACGATTTTTTCAATTACATAAAATAAAAGTTCATAATTGCAAAGTCTGCTATTCTGCTTATTCATTAGAAATTGTTATTTCTTTTTATATAACAGAAAAAACAATTTCTATTATAGATAAGGTTAACACACTTAAAAAACTATCCGATTATAAACAAGATTTTTCTACTCTTTATAAACGTTTAGAGATTAGAAAAAAAGTTAGAAAAAATATTTTGAACGCACAACTTTCTACTAAACAAGTAATAGTTTTACATCAATTTCAAGAAATTTTGTTAGAAAGTTTAAGTATTTATACAAAAAAAAATTGTACTATAAATATTATTTTTCAAAATTTAAATAAAAATAAACAGTTATCACAATCTCATAAAAAAGATTTGAAAACTATTTTTAGACAATTAAGAAAATTCAATAAAAATTTTTTTTTTAAAGAGGCTGTTAATATTTTTTTTATTTGTACTTGGAAAAGAAAATCTGCAAAACTACTAGCAGAATTTATAAGTGATCAATTCAAATTAAATCAGTTAAAAACAGATCAAGCATCGATTTCTCGAAGAGATAATTATTTTCTTGGTTTTTTAAAACAAAGTTTAGACTTGATACTTAAATCTTCAAAGTCATCCATTACTGGGATTAAAATAGCTATAAAAGGAAGATTTAATAAAGCTCCAAGAGCCAAAAAAGTAATAATGCATTTTGGGAAGTTTTCTCTTCCATCTTTTAATTCTAAAATTGATTATTTCCAATCAACAGGTTATACGTCAAACGGAACTTTTGGCATAAAAGTTTGGATTTGCGAAAACTGACCAAAAAATTTATGTTATTACAACCTAAAAAAACAAAACATAAAAAAGTTCAAAAAGGTAAGTTATTCAAATTAGATTTTCGTTCAAATAAACTAAAGTTCGGAACTATTGGTTTAAAAGCAATAAATTCAGGAACTATTACGGCTAGACAAATTGAAGCTGCACGTCAAGCGATTGTGAGAAAATTAAATCGAAAAGGAAAACTTTGGATACGCATTTTTCCTAATATTCCTATTACAAAAAAACCTACAGAAATTCGAATGGGTAAAGGAAAAGGTGCTGTATCGCATTGGGGAATCAAAATTGGCGCAGGTAAAATTTTATTTGAGGTTTGTGGAGTAACAAAAAAAGCCGCAATAATGGCTTTTAAAACTGGAGGCTCTAAATTACCACTAAAAACAATAACTTTTATTTAGTTAACATTTGTATTTAAAAGACTTTAACTAGGTTATAAACCGAAAAATTTGATGGGAACTTTAAATCTTTATTGAAAAGAAAATTTTAAAGCCACCGAACCAAACAAATATTTTTAATTTATACTTATATGTTATTACAAGCAGCTAAATTTGTAGGAGCTGGATTAGCTACCATTGGGTTAGCAGGGGCAGGAGTAGGAATCGGTACTGTGTTTGGTGCATTAGTAATCGGAACTTCGCGAAATCCTTCTTTAAAAGACGAATTATTTAAACTTGCTATTTTAGGTTTCGCATTAACTGAAGCTATTGCACTTTTTTCATTAATGATGGCTTTCCTAATTCTTTTTGCATTATAAACTTTTTGTTGAAAAAAGCTTATAATGGGTACGTAGCTTAGTTGGCAGAGCATTGGACTTTTAATCCACAGGTCTTGGGTTCAAATCCCAACGTACCCAAATACCATAAAGATGATAATTTTAAATTTAAGCTATATTTTAAACATTATTGTAATTCTATTTTTAATCGGCGTACTTGGATTAGTACTAAATAGAAAAAACATTTTAATAACTTTAATGTCTATTGAGTTAATTTTATTAGCAGTGAACTTAAATTTTGTAGTTTTTTCTATTTATTTAGATGATATAGTTGGTTATATTTTTGTTTTGTTTATACTAACTATTGCGGCTGCAGAGTCTGCAATAGGATTAGCCATCATAACTATTTATTACAGATTAAAAGCTACTATAAGACTTGACAAAATAAAAAGCATTAAAAGTTAAAAAAACGGAAACGACAGGATTTGAACCAGCAATCTTCGACGTGACAGGTCGACGCTTTAACCAATTGAAGCTACGTTTCCATTTAAAACAACATTAATTTAATATATTTTTGAAATACTTTTATATAAATAATACAAAATTCTGTTATGATTTAGAATTTAAAAATAATTCACACACAAATTTTTGGAAACAAAATACACCTCTTATTGAATATTGTGAAACTTTAGGAATTAATATACCACACTATTGTTATCATAAAAATTTATCTATTTCAGGTAATTGTCGAATGTGTCTTGTAGAGTTAAAAAACTCTCCTAAGCCAATTGTTTCTTGTGCCATGAACGCAAAATCTTGTTTAGCAAACGGCGACGTTTTTACTAACAGTACGTTAGTAAAAAAGGCTCGTGAAAACATTTTAGAATTTTTATTGTTAAATCATCCTTTAGATTGTCCGATTTGTGATCAAGGAGGTGAATGTGATTTACAAGATCAATCTCTTTTTTTTGGTTTAACTAAAAAAAGATTTTATGGTTTTAAAAGAGTTGTTATTGATAAAAATATTGGACCTATTGTAAAGACTGTAATGACAAGATGTATTCATTGTACAAGATGTGTACGTTTTGCTACTGAGATTGCAGGAATAGAAGATATGGGGATGTTCGGACGAGGTATACAGAGTGAAATTGGTACTTACATTGAAAAAGTTTTTCAATCTGAGCTCTCTGGAAATGTAATTGATTTGTGCCCTGTCGGTGCTTTAACATCAAAACCTTATCCATTTATTGGTCGAAGTTGGGAATTAAAAAGTTTAGTTTCAATTGACTTTTCAGATGGGTTTGGAACACCTATTCAATTATTTGTAAAGAATAATCAAATTACAAAAGTTTTGCCTGGATATGAAAAAACTACCTCGAAAACAAATTGGATCTCAGACAAAACACGATTTTCATTTGACGGAATGTTTTCACCGAAACGTCTTATTTATAACTTTATAGATACTAACAGTGAGAAATCTTTAACAGCTATTTCTTGGAAAAAATTATTCAAAGAATTTTTTTATACTTTATACTTTCAAGACCATTTATTAAAACATATGTACCAACCAAATCAAATCACGATTTGTTTAACAAAAAATTTAAATATAGAAACTTTAAGCTTATTATCGCTATTAACTAATAAATACTCATTTTTTAAAATTAGACAACCAGAAAATCACAATGTCAATTTAGATTTTGAATCAAATTATTTATTGAATTCATCATTAAATGAACTTAATCTTTTAATATCTAAAGTCTGTTTATTAATAGGAGTTAATTCTCGTTATGAAGGTTCTAAATTAAATTTAAAACTTAAGGCGCGATTTTCAAAAGGAAACTTTAAAGTTATTTCTTTAAATTCAATGGTTGATTTAACGTTTAAAAGCGTTAATGTTAGTAATAACTTAAAAACTCTAAAATCTTTAGTTGAAGGAAACAATTTATTATGTCAAGAGTTTGTAAATACTTCAAATCCTATCTTAATTTCAAATTCAAACATATTTAAAAGAAACGATTCACTTGGTGTAAATTCTATGTTAATGTTTATGATAGAATGTATTAATGCCTACTCACAATCAAACAACCCAAATTTACTAAATATCTTAAATTTAACTTTAAATGAAGCAGGAGCTGCAAATTATAGCAATTTTAAAACGTTAACTACCGCAGACTTTAAGCGCTCAACAAGTGTTTATTTTATCAACAATTCATTTTCAAATTCAAACATTAAAAAATTATTAAACCTAAAATTATTAAATTATTTTTACAATTATAAAAATAATAATAAACTGTTAGTCACTCAAGGAAATAATATTGAAGAAAAATTAATAACTCAATTAAAAAAAAATTATAATTTTCAGACTCATATTCATTTACCTAATGAAGTATTTTTTGAAACTTCTGGAACTTATATAAATACCGAGGGTACTAAAAATAAAATCTTTAAAACCGTAAAATCACTAGGTCAAGGGAAGAGTGATTGGCAAATTATAAGAAAAATATTAGCGTATTCTGAAAAAATGTTATTTATAAATAATTTTATAAACAAAAATAAAATTATTTATAATTGCATTAACAACAGACAATATAGCAATTATGTTGGGTTTCATCATTATCCTATACTGAATATAACGTCTTCGTCATTTCAACTTTTGGAAAAAACGATACCTTATTCTTTCCCAATGTCAAAGTTTAATTTAAAACGAAAAAAACTTTTTAAATCACAGTTTAGATTATGGTTAAATGATTTTTATTTTAATGAAAAAGACAACACAAGTAAATTTTCATCTGTTATGATTCGATGTTCAAAACTTCTGCGTACAAACAATACAAACTTTAAATTTTAAGATATCATAATACATAATATTTGTTAAATCTTAGTTATAGACTCAAAATTTTATATCTTCAACGGGATTTGAACCCGTGTTGTTGCCGTGAAAGGGCAAAGTCCTAACCTCTAGACGATGAAGACTTGTCAAATAAATTCAAAATTTTGAATTTTGGAATAAAAGGATTTGAACCTTTGAATATTCGTACCAAAAACGAAGGCCTTACCAGCTTGGCTATATTCCAATAAAAAATATAAGAAAGGATGGGATTCGAACCCACGGTATAAATTATTTATACAAAGATTTAGCAGATCTTCACTTTAAACCTCTCAGTCACCTTTCTTATTTTTGAACAAAAAAACGAGCTCATTTAATTAACAGGGTTTGGTTTTAAAATTAATTTATGTCTATTGCTCCAATACAATAAATATATAAATAACCAATACTTAGTTCAAACATGAAATCAATCATTGCCCAAAAACCAACAATATCCAATTGTCCTAAAACATTAGTCCAAGGAATTAAAAACATAGTTTCTATATCAAAAATAATAAATAAAATAGCTACTAAGTAAAATTTAACATCAAAAGTGTGTCGTGCATCTTCATAAGGCTCAAATCCACATTCATAAGAAGAAAGTTTTTCTGTTTCAGGATTTTGAACTGCTAAAAAATATGACAAGAAAACAATAATAACTGCTAGTAAAATAGCAATAAATAAAAAAATTAAAATAACTACATATTCATTATAAAATAATGAATTGTTTAAGTTTAGATTAAATCCAAAGTTAAAATATTGTATCAAAATATCAAATAAAATCATTTTTAGTTTATATACGTTACCATGAAGATTTTTTTAATCCAGAAACATTACCAAGTCTAACTTGTTTCAAAAGACTTAACCTAGAAAATTTATTAAAGAATCTGTTAAATTTTGCTTTACGAGTAGTTAAAATACATCTATTAACGTAACGATTTTTAGTTTTTGAAAAACTAGACAATTTTAACGTTGCGTTCCATTTGGTAGTTAACGATAAATTTTCGTTTTGAATTATACTTTTTAAAATTATAGAATTTAATTCTTGACGTTTAAAACATGCTCTAATTTTTCGATCTTTTCGAATATGTTTTTTCATTTGTAATTTTTTAAAATTACCAAGGAGTTAAAAATTTAAAGGTTCGATATTCTTGACATAATTCTATTGATTCGTTTATTACTCGTTTTTCCGTTTCGTTATATTTCATTTCAACAAAACCGCTTAGTGGGAAATCTTTACGTAAAGGATGACCTTCAAATCCATAATCCGTTAAAATTCGTTTTAAATTAGAATGGTTATTAAAAAAGACACCATACATATCCCAAATTTCACATTCATACCAACCTGCTGTAAAATAAAGTTTATGACAAGATTCTATTGCAAGCAATTCATGCGTAAAAGTCTTAATTCGAATACGAATATTATAACGAACACTTAATAACTCATAAACTAATTTAAACCGATATTTTTTATTTGGGTAATCTACACCAGAAATACAAGTTAATATATCGAATTGATACGATATGTGATATTTAAAAAATACTAAAATATCATACAAAAAATTGGGTTTTACTACTATTACTAAATCTTGATTATAAAGTTGAATTTTTTCTACTGGACATAGTTTCAATAAATTTTGAATATTTTTTATAATTAATTGTGAATGCATTTAGTGAAATTTTAATAATTTAATTACGATATTTTTTATAAAAAAAATCAGATTTGGTTAATACAAATTTTTTTTTGTCTAACGCAACAGAAATTATATTTTTTTCTAAAAATTGACATTTTTTAAACGTTTTCAAATAAACAGCATAATCAATGTAAATACAACCGTTTAAAAAAATATTTATAACTTTAGAAGATTTTAGTCTTGAATACATATTATCTATCAACTTCTCCAAACACAATATCTTGAGTACCTATAATTGTAACAACATCAGCAATTAAATGACCTTTTGACATAAAATCTAACGCTTGTAAATGATTAAAACCTGGAGCTTTAATTTTACATCTATAAGGTCTATTCGTATTATTTGAAATTAAATAAACCCCAAATTCACCTTTTGGAGCTTCAGTTCCAATATATGTTTCATTTGCAGGGATAAGAACACCTTGGGTATACATCTTAAAATGATGAATTAATGCTTCCATAGACTGTTTCATTTCTGTTCTACTTGGTGGAGAAATTTTTAAATCATTTGTTTTAATATAACCAGTTGGCATTAAATTTAAACATTGTTCAATTATTTTCAATGATTCTTTCATTTCAAATACACGAATTAAATAACGATCATAACAATCTCCATTAGTACCAACAGGAACATTAAACTCAAGTTTATCATAAATTTCATACGGCTGGGTTTTTCGTAAGTCCCAATAAAGACCAGAACCGCGTAACATTACACCACTAAAACCCCATTGACAGGCATCTTTAGCTGTAACAACACCAATATCAACTAATCGTTGTTTCCAAATTCGATTTTCAGTTAACATATCTTCCATTTCTGTTAATCTTAAAGTAAATTGCTCGACAAACATATAAATATCATCTAAAAGACCTTTTGGAATGTCAACCTGTACGCCCCCAGGTCTAAAATACGAAGCATGCATCCGAGCACCAGAAACACGTTCGTAAAATTCCATTAACTTTTCTCGTTCTTCAAACGCCCATAAAAAAGGAGTCATAGCTCCCACATCCATTGCGTGACAACCTACGGCTAATAAATGATTTAAAATTCGAGTAATTTCAGCAAAAAGTACTCGAATATACTGAGCACGCTTAGGAATTTTACAATTAAAAAGTTTTTCGATGGCTAAACAATAGCTGTGTTCTTGAGCCATCATAGATACATAATCTAAACGATCAAAATAGGGTAATGCTTGAACATAAGTCTTATATTCAATTAATTTTTCTGTTCCTCTATGTAATAAGCCTATGTGCGGATCAGCTCGGTTTACTAATTCACCATTAAGTTCTAATACTAATCTTAATACACCATGAGCTGCAGGATGTTGAGGTCCAAAATTAATAGTAAAATTTTTTATTTTTTTCAACAAAGTTTTTTTTTTTAATGTCATCGTTAATTTATACGTAAAATATTTTTTATTTTTTAACTAAATAAGTAGCTAACTTAGTTTCAAGAATTCCTATAACAGGAATTAAAACAAGAAAAAATAAAAAATAAAAAAAAGTGGCAACTTGACCAACTAAAACATAAACATCTTTAACTGGTTTTTGGCCAATCCAACCTAACAATAAAAAATCAGCAACTAATAACCAATAAAAAATTTTAAAAATAGGTCTAAAAGTTGTGCTTCTAATTTCTGAGGTATTAGTAAATGGAATTAAAAATAAAATAATTAAAGCTCCTCCCATAGCGGCAACTCCACCTAATTTATCTGGAATAGATCGTAAAATTGCGTAAAACGGTAAAAAATACCATTCCGGTACAATATGTGCTGGTGTTGACATCGGATCAGCTGGGATATAATTATCAGGATGACCTAGTGCATTTGGAAAATAAAACACAAAAATTCCAAAAAACGTTAAAAAACAAAAAAATGCAAATAAATCTTTGATTACAAAATACGGATAGAAAGGAATTTTGTCTCCTTTACTATCTATTCCTAAAGGATTGTTTGACCCGTCTTTATGCAATAACGCTAAATGAACTAAACTTAAAGCGGCAATTATGAATGGTAAAAAAAAATGTAAGCTAAAAAATCTATTTAATGTTGCGTTGTTTACGGTAAAACCACCCCACAACCAATCAACAATAGACTGACCAACTACAGGAACAGCAGTTACTAAACTTGTAATTACCGTAGCGCCCCAAAAACTCATTTGGCCCCAAGGTAATACATATCCCATGAATGCAGTTCCCATCATTAAAATAAAAATTAAAACACCAGAACACCATAATAACTGTCTAGGTTGCATGTAAGATCCATAATAAAGACCACGAAAAATGTGGCAATAAACCACGATAAAAAACATTGATGCTCCATTTGCATGAATATAACGAATTAACCAACCATTATTTACATCTCGCATAATATGTTCAACACTGCTAAAAGCAAGATCAATATGAGGAGTATAATGCATCGCTAAAAAAATTCCAGATAAAATTTGAATTACTAGACAAATTCCTGCTGAAGATCCAAAACTCCAAGCATAACTTAAATTTAATGGACTTGGATAGTGAATTAAATGACTGTCTATAATAGCTAGTAAATAATTACTGCTCCACCGTATTGTTTTAGCTACAAAGGAAGACGAGAAATTAGCGCTAATATATTCTTTTGACTGTTTTGAATTTATAAATTTACCAAAACTTGTAAGGTTCAAATCATAACTTGAGTTCATACATTAAAATAGAATTTAACTATTAATTATAATACCGAATTCAGAATTTAATTTACTTCTAATTTCGTCATTATATAATGATGAAATTGTACAGTAGGTAACGACACAATAACAATAGGCATAAAACCATGATTTACACCGCAAATTTCGCTACATTGCCCAAAAAATACACCAATACGTTTAATAAATAAATTTACTTGGTTTAATCGTCCAGGACATGCATCTACTTTTAAACCAAAAGACGGTACTGCCCAACTATGTAACACATCTGCAGCACTAACTAAAAGTCGTAAATGTGTATTAGTTGGTAAAATCACTCTTTTATTTGTTTCTAATAATCTAAAATATCCTTGTTTAGTTGATGGTAGTCCATCTAAAACCATCATATAACAAACGTATTTTAAACTTTGTTCTTGTTTTTGACAAGAGTTAAATTCAGAAATTTCATAGCTCCAAAACCATTGATGACCTAAAATTTTTAAAGTTAATTCTGGTTCCGATATTTCATCCATTGCATATAGCAAAGTAAAAGAAGGAGTTGATAAAAGTAATAAAATTAATGCTGGAATTGAAGTCCAAACAATTTCTAACTCTTTTGAATGAACAAATTTTGAACTAAATTTATTATTATATTCTACAAAATAATAAATAGTATAAAATAATAGCCATCCAACAAATAAAACAATTATAGTTAGTAAAAATAACAAATGTTTATTAAAAATTAAAATACCTTCCATAGTAATACTAGCAGGATCAGGTAGATAAGTTTGCCAAAACGCTGGACTGTCACAATGAATCATAAAAATCATATTTATATTAATTTCAAAAAGATAAAAAATTTTTTAATATCATAATCGTTATTTAAATTGTAAAAAATTTAAAAGATGGTTGATTATTTAATAAAATGAGGTTTTTACAATATATCGTGAAAAACATGGGTTATATAATTTAAAAAAAAGTAATGTTTAATATGCTTTTTTACTTATTTTGTTAGCTGAAAAAGCTTCAAAAATTACATAGAAAAAAAATAACGAAGATAATGCTGAAATATAAGAGCCCCATGACGCAAGTTTGTTAAATGTAAAATATGCATCTGGATAATCAGGGATACGTCTTGGCATACCTGCAACACCTAAAAAATGCATTGGAAAAAATGTTAAATTTACTCCAACAAAAAAACTCCAAAAATGAATTTTTCCTAAGATTTCTGAATATCTTACACCAGTAATTTTTTCAAACCAAAAATAAATACCTCCTAACATTGAAAAAACTGCACCCATTGACAATACATAGTGAAAATGAGCAACTACATAGTAAGTGTCATGTAAAGCAATATCTATCCCTGAATTAGCAATAACTACTCCGGTAACACCTCCTATAGTAAATAAGAAAATAAACCCAATTGCAAAAAGTCCAGGAGTTCTTAAATCAATTGAACCTCCCCATAAAGTAGCTAACCAACTGAAAATTTTAATTCCAGTTGGAATTGCAATAATCATAGTAGCTGCAGTAAAATATGCTCTAGTATCAATATCTAAACCTACAGTAAACATATGATGTGCCCATACAATAAAACCTAAAACACCAATTGAAAACATAGCGTAAACCATTCCAAGGTAGCCAAAAATAGGTTTTTTTGCGGTACTTACAACAATATGGCTAATAATACCAAATCCAGGTAAAATTAAAATATAAACTTCTGGGTGACCGAAAAACCAGAAAAGATGTTGAAATAATACAGGATCACCTCCTCCTGCAGGATCAAAAAATGTAGTATTAAAATTTCTATCAGTTAATAACATTGTAATTGCTCCAGCTAATACAGGTAAAGATAATAGTAATAAAAACGCTGTAATTAACACAGACCATACAAATAGAGGAAGATTATGGAAAGATAAACTTTTTACCCGCATATTAAAAATAGTACAAATAAAATTAATTGCTCCTAAAATAGAAGAGGTTCCAGAAACATGTAAACTAAAGATAGCCAAATCTACAGATCCACCAGAGTGAGCTGTTGCACTTGATAAAGGTGGGTATACTGTCCAACCTGTTCCTACACCTGCTTCAGTCAACATTGATGCAAATAATAATAATAATGAAGGTGGTAACAACCAAAAACTAATATTATTCATTCTTGGGAAAGCCATATCGGGTGCACCAATCATTAAAGGTACAAACCAATTACCAAATCCTCCAATTAGAGTAGGCATTACCATAAAAAAAATCATTAAAATTGCATGTCCAGTTACAATAACATTATACAAATGATGGTTATACTCTAAAAAACTACCATTTGGTTGAGCTAATGTTAATCGAATATATAATGATAATGCTGTACCTGCAACGCCTGATATTGCTCCAAATATTAAATACAAAGTTCCAATATCTTTGTGATTTGTTGAAAAAAGCCAACGAGTTACAAATTTATAAATAGGATTTAATTGAATATTATGAGTTGTCATTTTTAAAATATAAAACTTTATTTTTTATCTTGATTTATTACTGAAAAAAAAGTAATAAGAATAAATAAAATAAAAATTTTAAAATCTATATAATTTCCTAAAATTTCCCAAAACCGATGTACACCTATAATAATAGTAAGTCCGGTTAACATTAAAAGAGTATAATGGTACAAATATCCTGTTTGTAAACGAGATAAATATAAACCTTTTTTAGAAATAACTAAAGACAACCCTAATGGACCAAAAATTTCAATAAATCCTCTATCGATTATTTTGTATGTTAACGAATAACTTATAGTAAAAAAAAATTGACTGATGTATTCATTATACACTTTGTCAAAAAACCATTTTTTGTTAAAAAAATTATATATTTTTTTCCCAAATTTAGAAATTTTTACTTGCATTAAAAACTTACTATTAAACACATAAAACAAAAACGAAGTCATTGCACCTAACAAACTTAGAATTACAGGTAATAATTTATAAATTGAGGTAATAAATTCAGAATCTATTCTATTCATATTATTTGTAGTTACAAACAATGCATTTCCCCAAAAATCATTTCCAAATCCAATAATCATATCTTTTGAATAAAAACCTATTAAAACACTAGGAATAGATAACAAAAATAAAGATAGAGAAATTTGATACGAAGAGTCATAAGCGGCACAAATTACTGATTTATAACCATTTGGTTTTGACAGAAAAGTTAAATAAATTAACCTAGTTGAATAAAATGCTGTTAAAAAGGCACCTAAAGTACCTAAAACATAACTAAAATGTCCTTGTGGTGTATATTTACCGTATGCTACTTCAAGAATAACATCTTTTGAATAAAAACCAGTTAAAAAAGGAAAACCGATAAGAGCCAACGAACCAATTACCATCATTGAATAAGTAAAAGGTACTAATTCTTTCAAACCTCCCATTTTTCGCATATCTTGTTCATCTGCTACAGCATGAATAATAGATCCAGCACCTAAAAACAATAATGCTTTAAAAAAAGCATGATTTGCTAAATGAAAAATACCTACAGAATAATTTGATAACCCACATGCAAACACCATGTAACCTAATTGACTACAGGTTGAATAAGCAATTACTCTTTTTAAATCATTTTGTAATAACCCAACTGTAGCTGCAAAAAACGCAGTACACGCACCTACAACAGTAACTAAGTTAAGTATACTAGCAGAATACTCAAACAACGGAGAAGTTCGTGCAATTAAAAATACCCCAGCTGTTACCATTGTTGCAGCATGAATCAAAGCTGAAACAGGTGTAGGACCTTCCATCGCATCAGGTAACCAAGTATGTAAACCTAATTGCGCAGATTTACCTACCGCACCAATAAATAAAAAAAAAGATATAATAGAAATTAAATCAAAATCATAATTTAAAAAACTAAAAGATTTGTTCGTAAAAATTGGAGTTATTGCAAAAACTGTTGCATAATCTACTGCTTTATATTCAATAAAAATAATTAAAATTCCCATAACAAGTCCAAAATCACCTATTCGATTTAAGATCATTGCTTTTATTGCTGCTTTATTTGCTTGAATTCGTGTAAACCAAAAATTAATAAGTAAATAAGAGCAAAGCCCAACACCTTCCCAACCAACAAACATTTGAACAAAATTATCAGCAGTAACTAAAATTAACATAAAAAATGTGAAAAATGATAAATACGACATAAATCGTGGAAGATGTGGATCATGTGCCATATATTCCGTAGAATATAAATGCACAATTGAAGAAACAAAAGTTACAACACAACACATTACTACTGTTAAAGAATCAAACAAAAAACCCCAATCAACATTTAATACATCGGAATTAATCCAAGGAATAAATTTAACATAAACACAGCAATTCATTAATGAAACTTCATAAAAAGCAAAAAGAGAAATAAAAAATGTAACGATTAAACAAGATACACTAATAAAAGACGCACCAAAAGAGCCAAGTTTTCGACCGAATAATCCAGTACTTACAGCTCCTATTAAAGGTAGAAAAACTAATAATAAATACATTAAAAATTTCAATTAATCAAATTAAAATTTTAATTAAAAAAGTTTTATTATAAATTCATATAAATATTTTTTTATGTTATTTTTAAAAAATAAAAAAATGAAATATTGAAATTTAATCAAATAACGAACATTTTAAAAAAGTAAATTAGTAAAAACGATTTATAACAAATTTTTTAAAGTAAAAGTTATAAAATATTAAAATTGTGATTATTATTAATTTAAACGCAAATAATGCGTTTGATATTAATAATAAAATAGGTAATAATGGATTTGAACCATTAGCTTTTTCGTTGTAAGCGAAACACTCTACCAATTGAGTTAATTACCTTTTAATTTTCTTCTTTTTTAAAAACCGCGATTGCTGGTTTTTAAATAAATAATAGGTTTGTGATAAAACATTAAATTCAAGTTTTTATCTCATTATTGTTTTCATAAACATGTTCAAAATTAATTTAAAAATTTTTGTAAATTTAAATCAATGTTTATTGGATATTTTATTTATCTTCTTAATTATGATAAAAATTTAAAAAAATGCAAAACTACTTTTTTTCATTAGAAACTATCTAAATAATTGATTTTTATTTGTCTAGTTTGTGTTTAATTCGATTTTAAACACTTATCAATATTGAAAAATTTATAAATAGAAAGATTTTTTCTCAAAAGAAAATTGTTAACAATTTAACAATAATAAATCAATAAATAATATTACAAATTAAAGTGAAAACTCATTAATCATTTCTAAAATTCGTCGTTTTAACAACCTACAGACCTAGCTCTAATTCACGCAAATGTTGAAAACAAAGCATTTATAAAGAATTCTAACATTTATTTGAGTATT
>JACCEC012733793.1_pt1 | contig 30517 bp, 27 predicted proteins | sample 7450121 | NCBI WGS metagenome assembly JACCEC01 (sample SAMN15323455, study PRJNA562643) | freshwater metagenome | isolation source: river surface water | place: USA:Blue River Watershed | collected 2017-08-18 | reverse complement strand
ATTATTCATAAAGACATTTATACTATTTATACGTTGCATTATTATATATATCTATATATATATATATATAATAATATTTTAATAAAAATTTATAATAAAAAATTTATAATAAAAGATTGTAACATTTTTAATTTAAAAAATTTATAATAAAAGATTGTAATATTTTTAATTTAAAAAATTTATAATAAAAGATTGTAACATTTTTAATTTAAGCACTATTTTTAGGTTTGCGACCACGTTTAACACTTTTCTTTTCTTGCACAATATTGTCTAAATCTTCAATTTTAACTTCTTCTTCTTTATTCTTTTTATTAACCATTTCTTCAGCTTCTTCTTCAATACGATTTGCTTCAGCTTCATCTTCCATTTGTGCTCGTGCCATTGCTTCTAATCTCATTCTTCTATACTCTTCTACTCTTCTTTGTTCTTCTTCTTCATCTTCTTGAATTCGTTTAAGAATCTTTTCAGCTTCTTCGTGTGAAACATTTGGATTATTTTTCATATTTTCTTCAATATCATGTTGAATCATATTTCTCATTAATGATGCAAAAGCAATTAATACAGGATGGTCTGGAGGAATATCAATATCTTCATCATCTAATTCAGGTTCTGGTTCAGGTTCTGGTTCAGGTAATCCAAGTGCACGTCTTCGTTCTCGCTCTTCTTCTTCCATTTCTCTTCGTGCTAATACTGAAGCAAGTAATGCAGCAGCAATATGATGAGGAGGAGGAGGTGGAGGACGTCTTGAAGCAATTAGTGCAAAAGGATTTCCTTTGAAACCTGGTGGTAATCCTTCAAATTTAACTGTTGGAATATTCTTTGTTGTAGTAATAGTTGTTGTAGTTGTTCTATTACCATTTTCATCTTCAAATGTTTCAACAGTTTTTACAGGTGGAATCTCTTTTGTTGGTAATGCATAAGTATGTAATCCAATTTCTTTCATATCTAAATATTGTAAATCGCGAATTTGATTCATATCTCTACTGAAAATTGCTTTAAGTACAGGATTTTCATCAATATTGTCCATTCCTGGAATCTTTAAACTTTTAAGTTGTTCCATACTTGTAATATTATATTCATTATTTTTTGTTGTTACTTGTGTATTTTCTTTTCCATCATTCATTCCTTTAAATGATGGTGTTCCAACTGTTGAACCAAAACTCTTTAATTTTGGAGGTGTTTTCATTGAACCGTCTGGATTACGATATTTTTTATTAAACTCTTCAGTATCAATTGTTTCATCCTCAAAATCCATATCTTCTTCATTAAGTTCATCTAATTCACTTTGTGAAAGTGGTACTAATCCAATTTCATCATCACTTTCATTTCCTTCTTCAATAAGATCATCTTCTAGAATTTCACCATTTTCAATTCGTTTAGCACGTTCTTCAGCTTCTTTCTTCTTCTTCTCTTCTTCAATCTTCATTTTTGATTTAATACCTTTGACTTCTGTTGATGTAACACGATGTTTACCAAATGTTTTCTCAAAATATTGTCTTACTTCGTGTTTTGATGGAATCTTTGGTGTATTATATATTTCTAAATACCAATTTTTAAACTCTTCATATAATTCACTTGTTGTTACAACATCTTCTAAATTACCTGTTTCAACAACAAAATTAACAATAAATCCTGAATAAATGTCAAACATCATTTTCATTTCTTCTGTGAATTTCTTTACCTCCTCAGGTACAACAAGACTCTTACCACCAGATTCACGATAACGCTTATAATATACATCAATTAAATAAGCCATAAATAACTCTTTCCAATCTTTAATTTTTTCAGTAATTTTATTATCAATTGGAAATTCATTAGGATTTTCAGGATTAGGATTATCAGTGAATTTTGATGTAAATTCAACGATTTCTACACGACGCCATACACCTGTATCCTTAGGAGGAAAGTGTGGTACATCATTACATAATAGCGATAGTTTAAATTGTGGTTTAAACTCAATGGGGTCTTGATTTAAACCACGTGCATAAATCTTATCACCACCAGTAAATTCCTTCATTAAACCTGCATTTACACGCTCACCTTCAGAAGGTTCTACAAAATAACCAATACGTTTACCTTTTGCTTTTACAAGTTCAGGACTACAAGCATTTGATGCTGCACGTTTACCTGTAAGAAGAGTAATTGGGAACTTAATTGTATAATCACCAAAACCTGCTGTAAATAACTCTTCTAACTTTGACTTACCATTAGAACCTGAACCAGTCCATACTCTAAACTTTTCTTCAGCATTCAACCCTTGAAGACAAGTTGCAAGGAAAGTCATAAAATATTCACGTTTTTCTTGATTTGGGAAAATTGTATAAATAAACTTACTAAGTTCTGGCCATTGTTCGTGATCTTCACTAAATTCAATCTTGTCAACACGAGTTGATAATGTAATGTAATCATCAGGACGACCTTCACGGAATTCACCACGTTTAAGGTCATATACACCATTATTAAATCCAATAAGATTCCAATTTTCATCAAGTTGATTAAGAAACTCAATATCATAGAAAAGCTCTTTACACTCTTTTACAATATTATCCTTGAAACTTGTTGTTTTTAACTTCATTATAATACCTAATATTTCTTTGTTTCGTGCTTTAATATCTTCTTTATCTTCATCAGTTAGTTCAGGATTATTAAGCATTTCTTGATTATTTTCATAAACTATTTGAACATACTTTTCACAAAGTTCATTTGAAATTTTGTTTCTAATCATAATACCATCATTATTTTGACGCCAAAGATTGTTGTCAAAATAATACCATACACCTGTTTGACTATATTTATAATCATAACGATACATTCTATGAAGTACTGAAGCAATATCAAATGTTGTTGGAGTTTTAATTGAAGAATTAATCATTTTATTAATATCGTTTAATATGATTTTTTTATACATATCAGGATTATCAAGACGCGCCCAATAACGAATTGAACCAATTCCTAATCCTTCATTTTTCATATTATCCCAAAGTGTTTCACATTCACCTTCAACATATTTTGGTGAACGCTTACTAAATTCAATCCATACATCAAGTAAATCTTGATTTTCTGAACCAATATTATGAAGTGCCCAACCTACTTCAATCCAACTATTATATTCATTTGCACGTTTATCTGAAAAGATTTGTACAAATTGTTTAATAAGTTTAAGCTCATTTTCATCCATTTTACCATTCATCTTTTTCTTATTTACTTTCTTTTGTACACTACTTCTAAATTTACCAATTGCATCAAGATTTTCATCTCGAATTGCTAATATATCAGATTCATTTTTATTACGAATTGAAAAGAATCGTGTAGGATTCATTCCATTAAATAATGTTAACATATCTTCTGGAGAAATATTTTCAATATCATCTTCAGTAATTACAGAACCATCATTTTTAATTACATATGTAATTGTATATTTGGGAAGTTTTGGTTTACTTGAGCCATAAAGAAACCAACCATTTGATTGAATTACACTACGGTCAACAACATCTGCATAAGATTTAATACCATCTTTGCTTAGTGGTGCATTTTTTAATGGTAACTCATCTAAAACTGTTCCAATCTTTTTCATAATATTTTCACGAATAATATATTGAGGTTCAGGTGTACTTACAATATAAGGAAACATAATATGAATACCATCTTTTGTTTTCTTATATTTACTTCCACCAGTTGTTGCACCATTTTCTTCATCTCCACTATTTTTCTCTTTTTCACGATAAAGTTCAGGTTTTTCAAAAACAAACGCAATAAGTCTATTATCATCACTCTCAATTTGAAACATATTTATTATTTCATCCATATAAAGCTTTACAATCTTCATTACATGATTTTCATCATGTTGGCGTTCAACTATTTCTGGTACATATTGAAAATCAAGGTCAACAAGAATTGGACCATAATCAATATGACGTTCAATAATATGAAGATTATCTCCATTTTGGTATGCTTGGTCATAAAGCTCAAAAAATTTGTTCATTTCACTTTTTTTAATCATATATGAACCTTTTTGTGCACCAAAACCCATTGATGTATGGGTTATTTCAACATTTTCATCCTTATTTTTATCAGCCCCCTTTTCTACACGACGCATATCAAGGAATTGTTGTAAAGTAGCCATTTTTTTTATGAAATTATTATAAAATAACTCTTACTTTATTATAAGTATATAAGCTTTATATCCACTAAAAAGAAAATATTTTTTAATTTAATTTTAAAATCATTTTTTTTTCTTTTTATATAAATTCATATTTTTTTAAATTTATATTTTTAACTTTTTTAACTTTTTTAACTTTTTTTTAACTTTTATATTTTTATATCAATAAACGTAAACAATTTTACAAAAAAATTTATTTATTTTATAATTAAAAATATGAAAAAATTCATTTTTAATTATATTTAATATATTAATTCTTTTTTAAAAGATGAATTCTAATAATATTATTTCAACTACTAATTATTCTGAATCAACTATATTTAATAAAAACGTATATCGTAAACCATTATATAGTATGGAAAATTATTTATATTCACTATTTGGAAATAGTGATACTGAAATGACAAATCATATTACAAATATGATATATAATACTCCAACAAAGTTTACGTTACATTTTTATTATGGTAAATTCAATAATAATAGTGGAATTACTACTTTTATGAAATATTTAGAATTACTTTTTCCAAATATTATTATGGAAGTACCATTAGTATTTATTAAAAATACTAATTATTATACTGAAAATATTGCTGAAATTAAAAATAAAACAATATTATTTATAGATAATTATGAAATAGAAAATATAAATGTAGAAATTGCACATATATTAAAAAATATGAATATACATTTAATTTTAATTACAAAAGATTTTAATAATAATAATGAAATTTATGAAAATAATTTAAATATTAATTTTGTAGAATTTCCATTTAAATTTGTAAATAGACAAGTTACTTCATTAGAAGATATTAATGTCAAAAGTTCAGATATTAATATTATTAAAAAGTTAGTATCTATTCAAAATGAAGCAAAATATTATTTATTACTATTTCATAGGAAAAATAATGTTATGATTCCTATGAAAAAACGAAGATTATATAACTAATTATTATGTAAAAAATATATAATATTATATAAAAAATAAATAATATATAAAAAAATATTATATTAAATTATTATAAATAAAAATAAATTACAAATGAGTACAGAAAATAATAAAATTGTTATGGAAAATATAAAAAACTCTTTTCATAAAAAATTCGGTATTTATTTAGATAATCTTATTTTAATCAAACACAATTTAATAAATAATATTATATATTATTCAAATTATAACAAAATTGATTTATATCAATATGATATAAATAAACAAATATGGTCATTTATTCCTAATGGTGTTAAAGAATTAGAATAAATTAAATAATTTATTTTTTTATAAATGAAAAAAAAATGATTTTTTTATTTTATACGTTTTTTATTTTATAATTTAATTATTAATTAGTTATTAATAATTAAAAAAAATGGATACTGATATTGTTTCTTCTCTTAACAATTGCATTAAAATGAAAAATTTTAATAGTACAAACAGCTTAAATAGTTTATATGTCAGTGATAACGAAAATAATAGTTGTGAAGAAACTATTTCTTTTCAATGTATTAATAAAAAAGATATTATTGAAACTCATAGTGTTACACTAAATGAATGGAATGATTATATTCAACGTGTTGATTCAATTCATCCTTTACAATGTCTTATTTGTAAAAGAAGTATTGCAAAAGAAGAATATGTTAAAAACGGAACATTTATTTATAAAGTTGGAAATAAAATTATTGAACGTGCTAATTATGTAAATAATAAACTTGATGGGCTTTATGAACGCTTTTATATAAATGGTACTCATTATGAACGCACAAACTATAAAGATGGCATTTATCACGGTACTTGTGAATTTTGGTATGATACAACTGGAAAAAAAATGAAATCTATGAATTTTGAACATGGAAAATTACACGGTTCTTATAAATATTGGGACCAAAACGGGAAATTAGCTGAAGATTTTTATTTTAATCACGGAATTCGTAGTGATGTACTTTTTAAAATTCCATCAAAAAATATGATTGAAGAAAAGAATATTAAAGATATTAAAAATGATAAAAATGATGAAAATGAATCAATGTTTGATTTATCAAATAAAAAAAAGAAAGATAAGAAAGATAAAAAAGATAAAAAAGATAAGAAAAAAGATAAAAATAAAAGTGATTCTGAATCATCTTCTGATTCTGAGCTTGATATGGAACAAATTTAATGTAAATATTTATATAATAAATATATTTTATATAAAATATAAGTTATAAATAGAAGTAAATTATATTTCTTAAAAATAAGATAAAAATTTTTTTAAAAAATAAAAAAGTTTTTATATTAATCTTTTTATTAGTAATAGCATTATTTTCATTAATTATTTATTATTTATATAAAAAGGTTTATTTACAAAATAAGGTTTTAAATAAAATAGAAAATTTTGAACATTTTATTCAAAATATTAAAAATAAAAAATATGAATTAAACGAAAATATTATTAATCATATTATGGAACAATGGACTACTATTGAACAAGAAGCACTTTATTAAAAAAATAATAAAAAAATGATTTTTATAAATATAAAAGTAAAAAATATAAGTATAATAAAAAATATTATACGAATAAATTATAATAAAAATGAATGTAGAAATTTTAGATTTAATCAATGTTCAATTAAAATTTTATAATGATATTTTAGAATGTGATGATTCTAATAAAATTGAAATGTTAACCTTAATTTATAATTCATTTGAAGAATATGAGCATATTGGAATTACTTTTTTTTATGATAATACTAAAAATAAAGTAGGTCTTTTAGAATATAATAAAGAAAAATATATGAACTCTATTAAATCTAATAACTAATTTACTATTACATTTCACCACGTAATGGGTAATAATAATCACGAACGACTTCAATATTTAAGCGGTCATATTTAGAAGGAATACCAAATTTCTTAGTATAAGGAGTCCCTTTAATTAAACATAAATGGTCAATTTCAAAACCGTTTGGTGGAAAACGTATTTTAGGAGCTTGAGAAGCAACTTCTTTATAAACAGTATCTTCACAATTTAAATATAATAAATCAATATGAGGTTTTTCCATTTTAGATTCAACATCATATATTTTCTTTAATCCTTCTTTTTTTAAATAAGGTATAATTACTTTATTTATTTTATCTTTTTCATCTTTAAATTGAAGTGAAATAATTTTATTACCACGGTCACGAGGTGGCTTGCTTCTATATAATACTTTTTCATATTTACAATTAAATTTCTTATATTTTTCAGAAATTGCTAAACATAATGGATTAAATATTTTATTCATAATTTCATTAACTACAGAAGAATCTAAATATCCTAAATAAATATAACGAGCGTGAAATGGAAGATTCCAGCGTACATTTTGAAACATTTGATTTTTTAATATTTTTTGAATATTTTGTAATGGTTTAATATTTTCACGACTCATTACTGAACCAATAAAATAATGATGTTTATCGCTATAATTTCCTTTTAAGTTATTTAAATTAACTATTAAGTTTTGTTTTTCAATTATTGATTTATTTGTTAAATTGTTTATATTAGCATTTAATTTATTTGCATTAGCATTTAATTTATTTGCATTAGCATTTAATTTATTTGCATTAGCATTTAATTTATTTGCATTAGCATTTAATTTATTTAAAATATTTTTTTTATTATTTAAATTATTTTTTTTATTATTTAAATTATTTATTTTATTATTTATTTTATTATTTATTTTATTATTTAATTCTTTATTTAAGTTAAATGAGAATGAAGAATTATTTGATTGATTTAATTTAGGAGATTCATTTAAGAGTGGTGAATTTATTTTTTCATTTTCTTTTTTTATATTAAATGGATTAAACATTTTAAAATAATTATTAAATTATACTATAATTTAATAAGATAATTCTTTTTATTTTTTATTATAAATAATTTCAATCAAATTCTACAATTAATTTTTTTTGATGATTATCTTTTTCAACTTCTATTTTTTCTATTTTATATAATAAAAATTTTTGTCCATTATGATATTTTTCCATTGATACAACACGATATTCATATAATCTTAATAATTGACGTAATATTGTTACACATTTTTTTGAATCTAAATTTTCTAAATATTTTTTATGTTTACAATTCATATAATATTCTTTTAATTGAGGCATTAATAAATTTAATTTTTCAATTACATTTTTTTCAGTAATCATTTTACGTGAAAATTGATAATATGAATCTTGAAAACCATTTGGAATAAATAATTTTAATATATCTTCTACAAATTCTTTTGGTGGAATATTTTTAAATAATTGTTCTTTTTTTTCTTTTTCTTCAGCCATTTTAAAATATATGCTTATCCTATTATATAAAGATATTTTTATAAAAAATATAACTTTTAAAAAATATAATTATTTTTATTATAATTAAAATAAATCACGAGGAATTGCCATAGTTCGTCCATTTGGTATATAATTTGTTTGAATTCCGTGATTCTCATTTTTTCTTGTATATTCTGGTTTTAAATCATTAAAATTATGATTTTGATTCATTGTACCACCTTGTACATTCATAAAACTCTTTTTATCTGACAAACGTGATTTTTCAATTTCATCACGACGTGTATTTACTGGATTTCGTTCCATATATCTATTTATTTCTTCTTCTTTTTCAGCAATTTTATTTAATGTTTCAAAATTTTGAAAAGCATATGAATTATCTTGCATATTACTTTGTACAACATTTGCTCTTCTTATTCGTTGACCCATTCCATTAGTATCCCCATTTCTATCATAATTTTGATTAGAATTGGTTGGAATACCTAATCCCAAATTACGATTTGCATCATAATTATAATGCATATTATGTTCAAACATATAATTTCCCATATGTGATGTTAAATGTCCTTGTACCGGATTTAAAGGTACACAAGGAGCACTATTCATTCCTTTTCTTATATCATTATTAAAATTAGAATTAAAATTAGATTCAAATTGAGAAGCATAAGATGGTGTATTATTATATATTACTTGATTTTTATCTTTTCGTGATTGAACATCTTCTTGAAAATTTATATAAGTACCATATCCAATACCATTATTTCCAAAATTTGCGTGTGCTCCATTATCTTCTAATTTACGATTATTACGGCTATTTTGAGGAATATTTTCGTGTACAATATTTCTTCCAGCATTATGTATATTTTGAAATCTATTATCAAATATTTTTTGATTGTTATTTTCTAAAGATTCAAAATTAGTACTTTTATTTTGATTAAACATTTATTATTTTTATTTAACTTCTTTATTTTTAACTTCTATTTTTTTATATATAAATAATCTTAAAGTAAAGTAAAAATAAAAATAAAATTAAAATAAATAAAATTAAAATAAATAAAATTCGTTATAATACTTTTATTTTTTACTAAATATTTTTTAGTTAAAAGATTTATTTTTACATTTCAAATGATAAATAGTGATTCATACCATTATACATTAAATAATGTATATCATACTATTTCAAATGAACGTATTATTATTAAAAATAATTTACTTTCACAAATAAATGAAAAAATATTAATGAGCCAAAAATATTTATTAAAATATTTACATGATTTTTTTATTTTTCATAATATTGATTATTCAATTTTTTATAATACATTACTTGGTTATCATTTATTTGAAGGTTTACATATATTTTATAATAAAATTGAATTAATTATGATGTATAGGGATTTTCAAGAATTTAGTAAAGAATTATTAAATGATGGTTTTCATATTGATTTTATTTCACAATATTTATGTGTAATATCTTCATCTTTTATAAATAAAATTCAAGTTAAAGCATTTATATATTTTATTCATAATGGAAATGATTCTTTATATTTTTTATCACCATTGTATGTTAATCAATGTAAAAAATATAAAGATTTATTAAAAGAAAAAGAAGAATATCATTTAAAATTTATTTTATTAAATCAAATATTTCCTTGTAAAAAAGTTAAATATGAAGATTTTGAAGTATTTATTCCAAATAAAATAAATGAAGTTTTAGAAATTATTGAATTAAAACAAAATACTTATACTTTTGAAAAGTCTAAGCAAAAAGAAAATAATCAAAAAAATGAAGATAATAAATATAATAAAGATAATGAAGATAATAAAGATAATGAATATAATGAAGATAATGAAGATAATAAAGATAAAAATATTTTAAAAAATATTTTAGATTTAACACCGTTTACATATTTTTGGTAAAATATTTTTATAATTTATATTTTTTCAATTACTTCTCTTATAAACTTTTCACTATAATCTTTCATTTTATGTATTAATCCTTTATTCTTTAATTGGAACCATTGATATTTAAAATTATCAATATTATTATTACGTAATAACATTACATAATCAGTATAGAAATCAGTTGCTTCATTACCATATAATAATGCTTTATTTGATGAATCTTTTCGTTTTTTATTTAATATCAAAAAGTTTATTTTAAAAATATGAGATAACATACCAATATCTAAATCATTTCCTTCATATTCATCACTTAAAATTTTATGTTTTAATGATGCAAAATCATTAACATTTCTAAATACTTTTGGTTCAAGTTTTTTATATATTTCAACCATATAATCTTTTTGATTTTCAGATTTAGAATTTAAACTATTTGAATTATTCTTTGATTTATTTGAATTATTATTTGAAGAATTATTATTTGAAGAATTATTATTTGAATTAAAAGTTGATTCTAAATTATTTTTAATTTTACTTATTATTTTTTTAATTAATAATTTATTTACTGGATTTTCCATAAAATTAATCATCATTTCTTTTACTTTTCGTATATCTAATGAATTCATATTATTCATATAATTTGAATTATTTTTATTCTTTAATTCATTAATTAATAAATCAAATATATTAAATAATACTTTTGTTCCACTATGATGTAATATTAATATAAAATTATATCCTAATAATTTACTCCATATTTCAGGTATTTCATTCATATTATTTAATAATTTACTACTATTTACTAATGCATACTTTCCTTGTGGTAATACATATTCACTTGTTGTAATTGTATCAAATAATGGTCGTTTATCTAAATATAAACCTTCTTTATCTAAGAATATTCCATCTATTTTCTTTACTATTTCTAATGAATCAGTTGTATGTATAATATAATATTTATTTGGATTTTCAATAATATGTTCTCTATTAATAATACTTGGAACATGGTCTTCTAATATTTCAGTTCGTTTTAATAAGAATCGTACAATTTCTTCTATTAACATTGGTAAATATATATTTACATTTTGTTTATGAGTATCTAATAAATTATATTCATTCATATGTAATTTACAATTATTATTTTCAGCTACGCAATGAGGGTCTTCATCACAACTAAATATTATTTCACTATTTTTATTTGAATTATTCGATTCTTTACTTTTATTTTTACTTTTATTTATTGAACGCATTCTACACGGCATACGTTGATTTGGCTTTTCATAAAAATCATAATCAATATTATTTTGTTTTGTTGATATTAATTTATTAAAAATTGGTGTTATTATATTACTTATTTCATTACGACGTTTATTAATATCTTTTTCATTTCCATTTATTATTTTATATATTTTATTACGGAAATCAATATTTTCTTGTAAATATCGTGCGATTTCAAATCTAATTCTTGTATATGTTTCATCTTCATATTTACGTTTATTCATAAATATTATTCGTTCATCAACTAATTTAATATTATTATGTATAAACATATCAATATCACTATAGAATTTTTTATCCATATGTTTTAATCCTTTTACTTTTTCATTATTTTTTGTTTTTTCAACACATATTATTCGTTCTTTTTCTGTAACAATACCTACTATATATTCATTTTTACTATCACTTATATATCCAACTGGTTTAATCGGAATTTTTGTTAATTTACTTATTTCTTGCATATATAAAATAGTTTTATCAATATTTAATAATGGAATATCTTTATAATCTTCAATAATTGTATAATCTAATTTATCAATATCAACAATTAATTTTGATGGAGCTACTGGTATAAATAATCCATTTTCTAATAATAAACCAATAACTTTATTAGAATTATCTAAATATTGTCTTTTTGGCATATATGATTTATCTAATTTTTTATTTATTTTAATTGCTGTTAATAAATCTTTTAATGTTTCCTTTAATGAAATACCATAATCAATTACTATATGCTCTTTATTCATATTTGGTTTCATTAATGAATTAAATACAATATTTGGTTTCATTAATGAATTAAATACAACCGCTTTCCAATCAATTTTATTATATGGTTTACATCCATCATATGCAATTTCAAATAATTTTTGTATTTCCTTTGAATTATTATCAAATACACATTGTATTAATGCTTGTTTACCATTTCCTTCTAAATAATATATTGGTTCATAATATTGTTTATATTTTGCCAATATTATTGTTTTCTTTTCTTTATCATAAAATTCTGTTACATGTTCCCCTACTGGACATAACATATTATCTTCAAATATAAATAAATTTAATCCATATTCAGATATTATACGTGGTCGTTGTATTAAATCCCATAAATAAGTATGATCAATATCAATATTTTTGGATAATATATAATTTTTATAATTTTGTAATGGAGTTATATCTTTATGAGGGTCATAAAAAACATTGATTAAATTACCACCATATAAACTTCTAAATAACTTTTCATCTATCTTATTTACTATATATTCCTTTATATCATCTACACTTCGTACATTTTCTTGGTCACACGAAAATATATTTGCAATTGCTGATAAAAATGAATTATGATTTTCATGTTTAATACCACGACGCAAAAAACCTTTTTGATAAGCTAAATATCCTGTTGGTATATTACTATTTAATACCTTTTCCATACGTGGATTTAATATACCAAAACGATTTTTATCTAATGGAATTGCTTTACCCAATACATAAATAATATTTTCTTCTTCATTTCCTTCATTTACATCTATTCCTAAACATTTTTGAAAAGTTTTATATGAACTATATTTAGGGTCATCTTGACGTTTACCAAAACAACATGGTAAACAAAATCCATCTTCAGTTTTTGTATCTTGGAAACCCGGATATGGATCCTTATTTCCTCTTATAAATACTTGATGGGGTTTACCCGTTTCCGAATAAGGACATACACCAATAATACAAGTACCACCACTTCCTGCTGTTTTTCTTTTACGAATTGATTCACTATCAATATCTTTCATTGGTATTGGAATACGACAACGAGGACACCATACTTCAGGACATATATACCAATTGGGTTTTTCAGGATTTGAGCCATATTTAATTGCATAAGAATATGAGTCACGTTTAATTTCCATATGAGTATCAACAGATAATCCATCTTCAGGATTATACGATAATACAACAGGTTGACGAATCTTTTGACAAGATTTACTATATTTTGTATATTTTTCATATTTAACACGACCCTTTAATTTTTCACGTTTGTCATAAAATAATTTATTATCGTGACGTTGTAATTGACGAATAAAATATTTAGCATCATTACAGAAATCTTCACATGTATCTATTTCAGGAATTGCATCATCACAACTTAATTGTACATCTGTACTAATTTCATCATTTCCTGCTAATATAGTATTTCCTACTTTTAATTGAAATGATTCTGTTGCAGAATTTATTGAACCTACTGAACTTACTACATTACTTTCATTTTCTTCATCTTCAACTCTTTGATTTAATATTTCTGTTATTCCTACATCTATTGTTGCTTGGTCTCCAATATTTAAATCTAAATCTAAATTTTCAAATGTAAAATCTTGTTTTACTTCTGTTAAACCTTGGAATTGTAATGCTGCATTTTCAGATGCATTTGGATCACGTGAAAAAAGTAAACGTTTGAATTTTGCATTACTTTTTAAAATATCTTTATTTAAATATAAACTCATAAATAAACATAAAAATCTATATGTGTCATAAATATGTCTCATATTTCGTACACCACGAACTGTAATATTATTTTTTGTAATTTGAATTACAAAACCTAACTTATTTTTACTATCTTCTGATGATGATTGTATATGACTATATTTCTTTTTATATTCTAATAAATATTTTTTACATTCTTCAGTACTTTTACCAAATTTCTTTTCTAAAAATTTAATTATTAAACCATCTTTTATATTCTTTTCCTTTAAATTATATATTTCTTCCATTATTTCATCCAAATTTGCAAATCCACTTACTCGGTTATATCTTATTTGAATACTATTTAATCCCGCTTTCTTATTTGGATTTAATGAAATAAATGATGGAAAAAGTTTACAAAATTCATATAAATCCTTTAAATCTATATTTGTACCATTCTTATATTCTATAAAATAATTTATATATGCAATTGTACAATTTGGACTTAATATTATTCCACTATTTTTATCTAAAGTACTTGTTGGTTTTACTATTTTTTTATTTACATCTATTGAACGACTTATACGATAATCAATTATATTTTTATTTATATCATCAATAAATTCACCACAATTATTTATACAATCATTTATTTCATTAAAACGCGCTTTATGTTCCGATTTAAAAGCAACACTCATATGAATACGACCATATTTATGTATTTGTAATGTACTAAATAATGGCGTTTTTTCATTACTATTTTTTGATACTAAATCTTTTATATAACGTTTTACTTGTAATCCATTAAATTTTTTTCCTTGACTATAAGGGTCACTCCATTGTGATAATAATATTTGTTTATTTACTAAATTTTCATCAACAGCTGCTTTACTAATTAATATAAATGGATTGCTAAATCCAACATCATTATATTTAATAAATGGTGTTTTTTTACCAATTTTTTTAGCTCGCAAATATTCAAATATTTGATATAAATCTATAAAGTCATAATCAGATGTTTCAACTTTTTTAACTAAACTTGTTTCATTAGTAATAATACTTTTACTATTATTATTTTTATTATTACTTTTACTAATATTATTGTTAATATTATTAATTAAATTGACTTTTTGATTTTGATTTTTACTTTTTGACATATTTTTATTTAATTTTACTTTAATAGCACCACCATTAAACTTATTACCACCACTAAACATATTTAATTCATCACTTTTTATATGTTCTAAATTATTTACATTTAATACAAAGTTATTAAAATAACATGATTCAAATAATGATTTATCAATCGGATAATGGAATAAATTGTCTACAATAAAATCATTATAAGTACTATCATCTTTTGCTAATAAATATGTACTTTTCATTTTTTGTAAATCCATATCATATACAGCAACTGGAAAATAATTTTTTAAATATTTAGTTTTTAATTCATTTTTATCAGCTTTACTATATTCAGGGCTCTTAATTAATTCTTTATATTCATCAAAAGCATCACTTAAATATAATTTATGCAAATTATTTTTTAATTTTATATTTTTTAATAAATCATATAATAATGTATAATTATCAGAACTTTCAATAATACGTTTATTATTATTTTTTTCTACATTTCCTACTTCATTTGTATACATATTATAAACATATTCTTTACCTAATTCAACTGGTTCATTTATATGAGGCATCATATCTTTATATTTATATCCTAACATATGTGATTTGTTTTCATTATCAACTACCCATAATTCCATATTTTGTGGTAATAAATAATGTTCTTCTCCAGAATCAGTACTACAATATACAAAAATTTTACGTTTAAATTCATTTAATGAATCATCATACATTATATGCGAATTTATAAATTTAAAAGCTTTCTTACTTGTTCTTAACTCTTTCCAATAAGGAAAATCATTTTTATATTTATTTTTTAATAAATTTAATTCATCACTTTTTACTGTTTCACGTGAATTTTCTAACTTTTTTAATATAATTTCTATATTATCTTCAACTACTCCTACAAATATATATATCATATTTTTGCTTTTATTAAATTTTGAAACATATTCTACATAAAAAATAGGGTCTTCAAAATATAAATCACACATTTTTATTTATAACGTTTTGTTAAAAATAATAGAATACTATTATTTTATAATAAATTTTTTATCATAATTATATTTTACTTTAAATACATTAAATATAAAATATATATTAAAAATAAAATATATATTAAAATAACCTTTATGTACTGGTCATATTATATAATGGACTATCACTTACAGTAATTCCACAATATGGTTTAGGACTTTTACTATAATCTTCTTTCTTATAAATATCTAAAGCTGTTGCTTCTTGTAATAATATTTTAAAATTATTCCAAAATTCAGGTTCGTGACCAATTGATTTTGTCATAATATGTGCTAATTCGTGAATTGCTACAAATTTAATTACATTAATATCTACAAAAGATTGAGCTTCGTCTTTTTGTCGTAAACAAAAAATTATTTTTTCACCTTTATTTACAGAATATGATGTATATTTATTACTTGCACCAGATTCACTAATATTATCTGGATTAAATTTCTTTACTAATCGCTTTACCGCTTCACTTATTGATGTTTCTTTATTTTTATCATTATCACTTTCTTCCTTAAATTCACTTCCTTCTATATATTTCTTATTCATATGGTCTATTAATAATAACAATGAAGTACGGATTTTTGATAATATATTTGCTGCTTCTTCTTTATTTGGAGCATTTCGCACTAAATATTCACGATTATCTATACTTGATTTTACATATGTTACTTCATTTGTTAAATGCTCAATATGTGTATAACATAATAATATTATTCCTACTATTATTATTAATCCTATTAAAGAATTTACATCAAACATTTTTATATAAAATATAAAATAAATTACTATTTTATATTTATATTTATTTATAAATTTCATATAATTAAATTCTTATTCCAAAATTCTTATTTTCTTGAATTATTTTAAATTGCTCTTTTATCCACTTTTTATTCCATTGCTCCCCTACATGAACATCTATTAAACGATTTATATCGATATCTTGTATATCAAATAATACTTTATCTTCAAATGGTTTATAAGAATGAAAATATTTTAATAATTCTATATATTTCGGATGTGTTGTAATCTTCTTTTCTACTTTTGATGCATTACGCTTTATTTTTGGATAAATACTTTTATAAAACTTTTTAACATATCCTAATTTATCTAATAATAAATATAATTTTTCATAATTTGATATTATATTTGTATCTTTAATATCAATATTATACTTTTCTATTAACTCTTCACGAATTAAATATATATAAAATGCATAAAATAACATTACACTTATTATTTCATCTTTTGGTGAATCATATGTCATTAATGATTGAACAAAATAATAATATGACATACGTTCTTCAATATTTTTTGGATTTATTTTAAAATCTGATATTTTACCTTTTTCACATTCAATATAAAAATAACCTTTTACAAAATTATCAATATTACTATGTTTTAATAAAACTAAATTAACAAACCGATTTTTATCGTAAATATCTTCATAACTACTTTTTTTTATATTTGTTTTAAATGAATAATTTTCAATATAAAATACAATATGTTCTTGAGCACATTGATTTAATACAATTAATCGGTCTAATATATCTTTTTCATTACGACCATATAATAGCGGAAATTTTATATAAGCATATGATTGAATATTATTTATTAAATTTAATAATTGTAAATAATTTACTAAATATGTTTTATTAGTATCAATATAATTACCATTTTTATTTAAATAATATAATGTACAATCTTTTGGATTACATTTTAATAATTTTTGTATGTATAATTTATTTATAAATTTAGCTTTTTTTAAATAAGCTTTATTATCTTTTTTCATTTTAAATTAGTACTATTATTTGTTAACAAAATATTTTTTGTTAACAAAATTATCATTTATTTATTAAAAATTGTAATCTAACTAAAATTGGTATTTTTTACTTTGTAAAAAATGTTAACTAAAAATTGTAATCTAATTAAAAATTGCGTTCCAATTCTATTCTAGAATTGGTAATTTTCATATGTTTTATTTTTTCCTCTTTGATTTAACATATTCATATCACTTGGACATATACAACCTCTATCAGTTGAATAAGTTGAAGGACAACATTGTAATGAAGCTTTTGAACGAGAAAACATAAACATACTATCTTCAGGTAATTGGCTATAAATCATTTCATTCTTTAATGGTAGTGGAGTACCTTGTGGGACCCATTGGTAATTACTCTTTAAACCAACATCACAAGGAGGCTTTTGCCAACCATTTTTGCAAGGAGTTTTAAGAGTTAAATTATCATAACTCCCTAATACACCGTGACCTACATAACTTTTTACAGATGAACCACTTGACCCATATACTGTTTTTTGACGTTCATATCCTTGAAATTGACTATTAACATTACTCATTTTTACTTTTTATTTATAAATATAAATTTATTCTATATTTATTAAATATTTTTTATTTTTAAAAATAATTATATTTATTTTTTAATCTTAATTTGATTCTCTTTTTTCTAAAATATTTTTAATATAATCACTTATTATATAATCTTCTTTATTTTCTAATTTTATAATATGTGGAATAATATCATATGTAACTTCATCAAAATAAGGTGCTTCAAACTCTATTTCTAAACTTTTAAAATTATCTAATAAAAGACCACTTAATAAATGTTTTACTTTCAATTTACATTTATACAATAATCCAAAATCATTTAATAAACCTTTATAATTATTTATACTTCTTAATAATTCACAATTATCTATATCTTCAGGATTATCAACTCCATTATATTTTACTGATTTTATCTTTTTACAATCAATATGAAATAATGAATATAATGAAGCATCTTTATTATGTTTTTCATAATATGGTTTAATACTGTCCTTTTTAAAATTTTCTAATATATTTTCGTCATATAATGGTATTGGAACAATTATATTCGAACGTGCCATTTCATTATTATATACAAATATATATTGTTGAGTATCATATTTATATACTATTTTAATATATACATTATCATTATTTATATCAAAATGATTTAACATTCCAACAGATTGATTAAAATCAAATGTTGAATATATTATATTTTTATAAATTTGTGGATTTAACTCTTTTATAATCATTGCATTTCCAATACTTGTTCTATTATTACATAAATCATCACATACAATAATATTTTCTATTTTAAAACCTTTTTCTACAAAATAAGGTTCATAATAACTTTTATATAAATAATTATAAATTTCTTTTATATTCATTTTTATATATATTATTTTTGTTACTACTTTATCAATTAATTTATAAAATTCATTTTTATCGCATAAAAATATATTTAGTGTTAAATAATTATATAATATAAATATACTAAATATTCCTAATAATATATATGAAATATTCAAGTATATATTTAAATAATATTCACTATAATAACATTGTTCACTAAATAAATCATTTATAAAAGTTATCATTATTATTTTTTCTATAACTTTGTTATATTATATAATTTATATTTTTATCTTTATATTCTTTTTTTTACGAATTTTTTTATTTTTATGATTACCCTTTCGGGCGTTTTTTTGTTTCTTTTTTAGTTAGATAATTAAATTATTAGGTACCAATATTGATACTCTAATCCATTTTAGGATTGATGGTAATCATTGGGTCCCAATTTAATTTATCAATGTTCTAAATATTTTATATATTTTTGTATATTTATATATTTATTGACCACCGCCATGACCAGTACCCCAATTTTCACAAATAAATTGTGAAGATGAGTCATTTGTATTAAATGATTCGAAAGAATCGTTAACAATAAAAGTTGATTGAGCGCTTAAAGAATACATTGTAAGTAAAGTTACTAATTAATATATTAAATTTATACTATATATTTTAGAAATGAATTTTTAAAATAATTATTCAGTCAATTTTTTTTATAAAAATTGCTCTTTTTCTACTTTATTTTTTACGTTAAATGATTATTTTGTTAAAAATATATAAAAATTTAATTTATTTAAAAAAGAATATAAAAGAATTATTATAATAAATATTAAATATACATATACTTAAAAAATGTCTACTATTCCTACTTACGCTCCTCTTTACAAAATTAATAGTAATAATAAACTTTATTGTTGGACTATTGAAATTGTACCTAATGGTACTGGTTTTGAAATCATTACACGTAACGGAGAAAAAGATGGTAAAATGGTTTCCCATTCCACTCTTATTGAAAAAGGTAAAGCAAGTAGAAGTGTTCTTGAACAAGCTACTCTTGAAGCAAACGCCAAATTTAAAAATAAAAAAGAAAAAGAGCTATATACTGAAGACCCTTCCGTATTAACATCTTCTATTGAAGATACTAAGAAAAGTGGCGGTAAAAAGAGTGTTTCTAATAAAATGGTTCGTCCAATGTTGGCTCAAGAATTCGACTTTTCAAAATATGAAAAAGCTGGTTCTAGTCGTTCTTTTAAGATTGCTTTTCCGGCATTTATTCAAAGAAAGTATGATGGAATTCGCTGTTTAGCTTATATGAAAGATAATAAAGTTATTCTTGAATCACGAACAGGTGAACCATTTGAAAAGTTTGATTTACTTCGAGCACAAATTGAAACACTTTTCTCAAAAATGAGTGCGGAAATGCGCGATGGTTTTTACTGGGATGGAGAACTGTATACCAACGATATTCCTTTTAATGAAATTTCAGGTCTTGTTCGTATGACAGTAAAACATGCTAAACCTGCAGATATTGAAAAATCAAATAAAATCCATTATTACATTTATGATTGTATTAATATTAATAATCTTGAAATGAATTGTAAAGAACGTTATGCGTTTATGGACAATTATTTTAAGCAATTTACCAAAAAAGAACTTCAAATGATTCATCGTGTTGAAACCGAAGTTGCTGAGCAACCAGCTGATGTAAAGTCTAAACACGATGCTTATGTTACTCAAGGTTATGAAGGAATTATGATTCGCGATATGAGCGGAGCTTATGAAGTTGATAAACGTAGTAAGTACCTTCAAAAATACAAAGAATTTAATGAAAATGAATTTAAAATAGTCGGTTTCCACGAAGAAAATGGCGGACTTGTTATTTGGGATGTTATTCTTCCCAACGGCAAAACTTGTGCTTGTGCTCCAAATGCAAGTGATGCTCAAAGAAAAGAAATGTTTAAAAATGGGGATAAATATATTGGTAAAATGCTTACTGTATATTATTTCGGAGAAGATGCTGATGGACGACTTCGTTTCCCAAGAGGAAAGGCAATTAGAGAAGGCTATTGATCTTCCCGCTTTAAATAGATTGTTTTGTTTAAAAAAATCATATAACGTAAATAAAAGATTTTATTTTTTTTTATAATTTATATTATAAAAATTATATTATAAAAACTATAATTGTATAAAATGAGTAATATTTCTGATGAAATTACACAATTAAAATTAAGAATTATTGAATTAGAAAATCAAGAAAAAAAAATGAATGAAATGAATAATAAAAATTCAATTTCTTATAATTTTAATATAATAAATGATTTTTTAGTTGAAAAAAAAAATGCTATTAAAAATAATAGATATTCTAAATCAATACCATTAGCTAGATATTATGATGAAGAAAAAGTAAAATATTTAGAAGCAATATTTAATATATTACACATATTTGAAAAACGTATTGAAAATATTGAACGTAAATAAATTTATATAAAAATTGATAAATTATTATATAAAAAAGTATTATAAAAAATAAAGATTATAAATATACTATTTTATTTTTAACAAAATATAAAAATGGTATTATATTCTTTTGTTCCGTACATTCGTAATGGAAACGAATTTGAACCTAAAAAAGTTCAAAATAAAGATGATTTTATGAAAGTTTTTAATTGGTATCATAATCAAATAAATGAGCTTTCACACATATGTAATATACCTATTAAACAAATATCTTATGTATCGCATAAAATTTATTTTATTTCAAACGAAAATATTGGTCTATATGCACTAGAAGATTTTATTGATCCAGATAGTGATGGAAATTATCCTATTACACTTTCTGATAATCAAGAATATTTAATTTTCGGTAAAGAATTAAACATTATTAATCATAGTTAAAAAATTGATTTTTTATATATTATTACAAAATATATATCAAAAATATTATAAATATATAAAATAGTAAAAAATGGATTTTACAATTCATCCACATGTTTATGTTATTGACCAAAAAGGGAATAAATATACCGATATTTCTCAATTAAATAGAGAAAATGAAGTATATAAAAGCTATTATTATTTTTATATTGTAGCAGAAATCAAAAATGAATTTGCCGATTTTACATATAAAATAAATGCTACTTTTTGTACCAAAAAACATCTAAAAAATGATTGTGATTCTGATTCTGAATGCGAATGTGAATATAGAAACCATATGGGCGATAGTGTTGCTGAAGATTTTTATGATATATGGAATAACGTTGAAAAAGAGCGTACTATTATCTTTCCAATGGAAGGAAAAAGAACACATTCATCAAAGATTGTAATAAAAGATGGTTTTATTACTTTTTCTCTAGTTGTTGCTTCTAATTCAGGTCACGATACAGAAATAAATATGAAATTTGTTTATGATGAAAATATGAAATGGATTATGAAATCTATTGCATATTTTTTTGTAAATATTGATTTTGATCCTGAAAAATATTAATTTTTTATGATATATTATAAACACCCTATTTACAAAAATACTATTTTATAGAACAAATAATAAATAAAAATTTTTATTTTTTATTTTTTTTACATTTTTTATAGTTTTACATTTTAGTCAAACGATATTGAGCACGGTCATACTTTCGCATATACCTATCATATTGTTCATTTAACATTTCAATGTTATCTTTAATTTCAGTCATAACAATAAGATATTGAGGATTGTATGCACAATTTTCAATATAGTACTTGTATTCAGCTTGCTCTTTAGCAATTGCATTTTGAATACGATATAGTCGTTTACGAATATAATCAATACGGTCTTCAAGAATTTGTTTCATCTTGATGTGAATAGGAATTACACTTTTCTATTCTACCTTTTATTTAGATATTTTTTATTTTTTCATTTTTTATAAATAATTATTCGCTTTACGTTACATTATAATATTTCTTTTTATATCAAAATTTATATTTTTTATAGTTTTATACCAAAAAAATTTGGTGCTTCACTATAACGATATGCTTGATATTCATCAATTAGTACAGCATCGCTATATCCTAGTCTTTTCAAAAAAGAAACTAAGTAAACACGCTTACCATCCGATAATTCATTCCATTCTTGAATAATGCGAGTTTTATATGAAATATCCATATAAAAACGTGCATGTAAAAGTTCATGAGCAATTGATTTTCCATTATATACTCCAATTACATACGTGCATTCATTTTTATATTTATGTAACATATGATTCTTTGGAATATAAGATGAAGGAAAATTATGTCCTTCACGATTGTTAAGTACTCCTTCATAAGCATTTGAAATAGGGTCAAGAATAGTATTCATTTTTGATTTATTTCCTTGAAAATGAATAATTAGCACTTGATTTTCAATCTTGATGTGCATTTTATTTTATATTTAAAATATAAAATAAATAGTGCTCTTAACCCTATTTTAAGAAAAAGAATATATTTTGATTTTTTTTATAATATAAATTTTATATAAATATTTTTTATATAAATTATTTTTTAAATTTTTTATTAATTTTTATTTACATTACTTGTTTTTTTGTTTTACGATATAATTTTCGTAAATATTTAATATAGTCAATATCTTTTTCAATTTCGTATTGAGAAACATTATTATACTTCATTTTTTTAAGTATTTTTTCTTCTTCAATAATAATTAAACTTTTTATATTAGTTAAATAATTTAATAATACTTCATCTGAAAAATTGTAGCTTTCCATTTTCGTATAAAAAAAATAAGTTATTAATTTTATTAAAAATTATTTTTATAATATAATTTTATTATTATAAGATTATATTTTTTTATTTTCTTCATTTTTTTTATAAACTTATTTACGTATATTATAATAGTCTAAAAATTGATTTTTATATATTTAATATATTATTTAACATAAAATTTATTATAAATAAAGTAAATTAAAATGGTTCTTTTCAAAAAAGTATTAAATCGCAATTTTTATTCAACTGAGAAAAATGTTGTTAAAAAACACGTTTACATTCATGCAAAAGGATATATTGAAACATTTTATACTGATACATATGGTAATAAACAAGGTTTATATACATTAGTATCACGACGTACAAAATTATTAATGTATGAATCTTTTTATTTAGATAATAAAAAGATTGGTATTGAAAACTTTTATGATAAAGACGGTACTTTTACACATAGTAAAGTTGCTTAATTTTTTCTTTTATTATTATAATTAAAAAAAATAAAAAATATTTTTATATAAAGACTAACATAAAAGAAAAAGTATAAATAAAAGTAAATAAAAAATAATTTCTTCTTATAATAGTAAATAAAAAATCATATTATAGTAAACGTCAAAATGTGGAATTCACTTGTTTATAAATCAATTAATATATTAAAATCTAAAAATACATTATCAATCGCAAATTCTTTATCACTTATTCCAAATCACAATCGCATTATTGACAATATTTATTTAGGTAATCTAAATTCTGCTCATAATGAAGAATTCTTAAAAAACGAAAATATTGGTGCAATATTAAATTGCACAGTATCCGAAGATTTTCATCATTACTTTTTAAATAAACCACGTTTTCGATTAAATGTTGAAGATAGTAGAACGCAAGAAAACGTTGAAAAATTCCGCGAAAAATTACCACAATCTGTTCAATTTATTGAAGAAGAAGTGAATAATGGACGTATTGTATATGTACATTGTTATTGGGGATTAATGCGTTCAGCAACAGTTGTTGCAGCATATTTAATAAAAAATTATCATTATACGCCAAAAGAAGCAATAACATTTATTAAACAAAAACGCCCACAAGCACTTTCTTCATTATATAATTATAATGATTTATTGGAAGATTATTATAAAAAATATTGTGTTATTCAAGAAATTGATTTTTAATCCTTGTTAACTTCTGTTAATCTTTGTTAACTTCTGTTAATCCTTATCTTTTAAATCACGATAACGCATTTTAACAGAAGCAAAATCTTCAATATTTGGGTTAATAAGCGGTATATTTTGAATATCAAGTCCATCAATATTCATTTCAGAACGCACTTCATCATTATATTTATTAACAGTACCAACAATTTTAGTTAAATATTTATCGCGACTTCTAAATAAATTACCTTGAGAAGTGTAAAAAAATTGTTTATTATCCACATCATAATCTTTAAAAATAGTATCATGTTTATAATGACCTTTTAATACATAATAATATTTAGAAATAAATTTATAATATTCTCTATTTTCTTGGTCTTGTTTATAAAGAAATTCATCAAAAGATTGACTTAATTTATTAAGAACTAAATAACCGGCTTTATCGGAACTCATTTTATTAATTTCGTTATCACTATAAAATACAGCTTCACCATTTGCGAAAAAAAGATTATGATTCTTTTTATTTTGCATAATCATATTTAAAAAATTAGGATAAATAAAAAAATCTTTTTGTTCATAAAATGAATCTTTAATATGGGTTAAATCATAACGTTCATTTACAAAATCATTAATTGCTAAATTATAATTACTATTATGAGTATTATTGTTTGTATTATTATTATTTTGAATATTATTTTGAGTTTGAATAATTTGATTATTTTGCTGTAAAATGTGCGATTTATATTTTGTTTCTTCTTCTGTTTTTTCTTTTTCTTTTTTTATTAATTGAAATTCAGCATTTTTTTTCATAATATTGTTTATTTTTTGTTTATATTCACATCTTTTAATGTTTTCTAAATGTTTTACCATATTTTGTTTTGATTTATATTGAGAATCACATTTATTACAAACATATTTATTTAATGATTTATTAAAATAAACTTTTTTAAATTCATTATCTTCACAGTCATCTTCACTTTCATCATTACTTTCATCATCTATATAATCATTATTTTTTATATTAATTAATTGAAGTTTATTTTTTTTATAATCTTTATAAATATGATTTTCATCATTTATATAATTATCAATTAAAAAAATAATATCATTATGTTGTAATGTATTAACATTAAAATAAATATAATATTTTTTATTTAAACTTAATAATTCACATTCATCATATGAAAATAATGAATTACAACAACATTTTATTTTACGATTAAAATGATTAATCATATCTTTACGTCTATGAGATATATATGTTTTACAATAATGACATATATAATATAATTTTTTTTTTGAATTTAAATTATTCTCCATTTTAAATTAATTCTTATTTTTAGTATATAAAATATTCTTTATATTAAAATAATATAAAAAATAATTAATTTAAAAATACCAAAAAATTCCGTTTTTTATAAAAAAAAGATTTTTTTGTATTTTATTCTACATTTTTTTATTACTAAATATTTTTATTATATTTTTACATTTTAATGTATTATTAACCAAATATAGTAATTATATGTATTTTATTTATATTATTTAACTCACTTTATTTAACTTATTTAATTAATTCACTTTATTCAAAAGTACTAATTCTTGGAATTCACTTTTCTGAGTCCCGTAAAAAAAAAAATTTTTAAAAATTTTAAATTTCTTTTTAAAATCTGCACTTAAAAAAGTGAATTCCAAGAATTAGTACTTTTGAATAAAGTGAATTAATTAAATAAGTTAAATAAAGTGAATTAAAATAATATAATAAAAATATTTTATATATCATACTCTGATGTATAATTAAAATAATTAATATGTTAATAATAAATATTCAGTAATAAAAAAATGTAGAATAAAATACAAAAAAATCTTTTTTATAAAAAAAAACGGAATTTTTTGGTATTTTTGAATTAAATACTTTTAATTATTTTATTTTTATAGAAAAATAAAAATATAAATTAGAAAGTAAGAAAGATTTATAAAAAAAAAATATGGTGAAAGATAAAGAAGATCATAAAAAAAGAAAAGCTATGAAAGTAACAGTTATTGAAGATGGAAATAAACCATTTTCATTAAATAATGATAATTCACAAACGATTTACAATGAAACTTTAAAAACAAGTGAAAAATTAAAAGATGATTTAAGTGATTTTATAGAAGAAGAACCATTACTTAAAAAACGTCGTGGACGAAGTAAAACATTTGATTTATCTTCTTTACCATCGAATGATGAAAAGTTATATGGAGCAAAAATAAGAGCACGTATTAAACATGATGATTATTTTAAAAAATTAAATTTAAATGAACAATTAGAAATATTAAAAAATGAAGAGTTAATTAAAAATAGTAATTTAAAAGATATTCCATTAAAATATCGTATTATAAAATCTCATATGTTAGATAATAATGCAAAAAATGGTTTATTAAATAAATTAGAATATTACGAAAAATTAACACCTGATGATAATGAATATCCTAAATTAACAAAATGGGTAGATACTATTAATCGTTTACCTTTTGATAATTATATTGAATTTCCTATTTCAAAAAATCATCAAATGAATGAAATATATACTTTTATGGATAATTGTACTTCTATTTTAAATAATACTATTTATGGTCAACAAAAAGCTAAAAATCGCATTTTAGAATTAATTGCTCAACGCATTTCAAATCCATCTTCCGTTTGTTCAGTAATTGCATTAACAGGACCACCTGGTGTTGGAAAAACGTCATTAGTCAAAAATGGAGTATCACGTGCTTTAAAATATCCTTTTGGATTTACTGCTTTAGGTGGAGCAACAGATGCATCTTTTTTAGAAGGTCATGCATATACATATGAAGGTTCACATTATGGACGAATAGTGGAAATGTTAATTGAAACGCAATGTATGAATCCAATATTATTTTTTGATGAGTTGGATAAAATATCTGATAGTCCAAAAGGTGCTGAAATAAGTGGAATATTAACGCATATAACGGATACAACGCAAAATAGTGCATTTCATGATAAATATTTATTTGGTTTAAATATTGATTTATCAAAATGTATTATCTTCTTTTCATTAAATGATTTATCATTAATAAATCCGATATTAAAAGACAGGTTAACTATTGTAGAATTTGATAAATATAATGTTGAAGATAAAGTACATATAACAAAAAATCATTTAATAAATGAAATAACAAAAAATATTGGATTAAATAGTGAAGATTATGTAATAAGTGATGAAATAATAAAATATGTAATAGAAAAGTGTAGTAAAGATGAAGATGGAATAAGAAATTTAAAACGTGGATTTGAAAATATATTTATGAAAATAAATTATGATATGTATATGCCGATTGAAAAGCAAATATTAAAAATAAAAGAAAAACCATATGTATTAACAAAAGAAGATATAAATAAATTAATTATAGAAAAAGAAAAATCATATTCATCTTCACTTTCAATGATTTATATTTAACTTTATTTTAATTAATTTTATTTTAATTAATTTTATTAACTTTATTTAATAAAAATTATAAAATATTATTTATAAATAGTGATATTATTTATAAATAAAGATGAATATATTAACAAATTCTTCATCTAAAAGAGAAAAAAAAAATGCTTTTAATATTTACTATAATACATTATCAAACAGTAATGTTGTAAAAAAAAGAGAAAATAAAAAAAGAAATCAAAATGGTATAAATATAATAAATGGAGTAAATAATCAATCAGAAAAAGTTCAAAAAGTAAATTTTTTTGAAAAACCAAAAATATACAATGTTAAATTTTATTATTTATATAATCAAAATTTTTCAAAAGAAGAAGAAAATTTATTTAAATCATTTGATTATTTCACACGTAATTCTAAAAATAAAATTAAACGCGGAACATTACCCGTTTTTCATATTATTTTAGGTAAAGAATATTTAAAAAAAGCGACTCAAGCATTAAGTATTATTCCAAATGACCAAATAATAGTAAATGAAAATGAAAATAAATTTAGTAATGTATGTATGATTCATTTAAATTATAGTGCAGGAGCAAATGAATGTGTAAATAATAATGTAATACAATTTGATGAATTTCCAGTATTTCATTTAGAGTTAAATACAAATAAAGCAATTAAATATTGTGATTTAAATGATAAAAGTATAAAAAATATAATAAGTTTAGTAACAAATAATAGTGTAAGTATAAATAAAAATGATTCTTTAAGTGCTAGTGGAAATATATTAACAGAAGAAAATGTTAATTACAGTGGAGTTCAAAATAATTTAATGAAAAAGAGTGAAAAAAATATATTTGAAACGCAATCATTAATATTAAAATATATGAATAATACATATTATAAATTATTTCAAAAAAATCCTGAAAATACATTATTTATAAAAAAAGAGTTATTAAATAAATTATTTTTAAATAATAAATTATTTTTAAAAGAAGAATTATTTAATAAATTAAAAAGTATAAATAAAAATTTAGTAATACATAATGAAAATATTTTAAGTGTAAATATTTTAATGGAAAATAATAATGTAAAATTAATTCAAAAAAGTATGGAATTATATGGTTCTGGATTTTTAGAATTTTTTAAAAATAAGAAAAATGAATATAATAATAATTTATTAAAAAAATATGTAATGGCATTAAATTATATTCAAACACATCGTAATATACCAAATGAATTAAATAGTAATATAATAAATAATACAAAAGAATTTCAAAATTCATATTATTTAGGTTTTGATTTAGAATATATAATTATAAATCATTTAAAAAAAAATGGAGCTAAACCATTATTAATACCTTTTATAGCAAAATGTGAAGAAAAGAAATATGTATTATATTATTTATATATAATTAATAAAAATGTGTATTTATATATAATAAATAATAATTGTACATTAGAAAAAGTAAATAAAATAAATAATAAAGTAGAAAATTATTTTAAACGTATATTTACAATTTCATTTATTTCTAAAAATCCAATTAAATATATTTTTAAAGGTTTAATACGAAAAAATATAAATTTTAAAGTTAATTTTGTAGATGAAAATAAAATAATATTATTATATAATCATTTACATTTATTTTATAATATATTAAATCCACAAATGGAATTAAAAGATATTTTAGAACATAAAGCAACTGATGAAATGTTAAAATTCATAACATTATTATTAGAGCTTTAACTCTAAAAAATGTTAAAATTCATTTATTTATAAAAAATTTATTATAATATTATAGT
>JACCEC010880567.1_pt1 | contig 30520 bp, 26 predicted proteins | sample 7450121 | NCBI WGS metagenome assembly JACCEC01 (sample SAMN15323455, study PRJNA562643) | freshwater metagenome | isolation source: river surface water | place: USA:Blue River Watershed | collected 2017-08-18 | reverse complement strand
TATAAGCAAAACCTGGTAAAAATCCCATCATATATACTCTGTATGTTGGAGTTGTATGTAATGCTATGACTTGGGATTCGCTAATCTGATGATAATCAGCCACATAGGCTAAATCTTCGCCATCATAAATTACAGGAATTTCGATGGTTCTTTTTGCAAAACTTTCAGCTTCACCGATATTCTCATAACTTTTTATCAAAAAATCTTCTACAAAAGCATAAGCAGACTTGAAATAATTATAGTTTTTTCTAACACTAAAAACATCATAAAATATTGTCAAGGAAGCATAAGCAGGCATGGCTTCTTTCATGCCTACAAACGCATTTTTTGTGCAGTGACTATACAATTGCATAACAATATCATTGATTTTCTCGTCAATGACATTGCCAAAGTCAATCGTGATGGCAGAGTCGCTTAGTGGGAAAGTTTTGTAATTTACCATGATAAAAATGTTTGTAATACAATTTTCTAAATTGTTTTGCCTTTAACTAAATACTGAAGAATTTAGAAAGTTGTGCTACTTTATCCACGAATTATCAATTAAGCCATTTCGATAATATTGTATATAGGCTTTTAATTGGTTAGCTTGATTGTTTTGAATTGATTTATCGGTTTTCAAATCAAATCCTTTTGCTTTGCCTTCGAGGCTCATTTCAATGTATTGGTTTGGCGAAACTATTCTGAAAACTCCCGAATTAAACTGCATAGCCACACCACCATTTTTTGCAAAAATAGATTCGCCAAAAGGTAAAACTTGTTGTTGATTGATATTCAAAAAATCTAAAATACTCGGTAAAATATCAGTATGCTGACAAATTTTCAGTGAGTCTGTCATGTTCTTTAATTGTGTAAGTGTTTGATTAGTAGGGTGATATAAAATTAGCGGTACGCTGTACGCTCCCGTAGGTGTTGCGTATTTTTTTTCTGTATTGAATTGTGTATGGTCTGCTGTAATAACAAAGAGTGTATTTTTATACCACGGTTGCTTAGCGGCAGTTTCAAAGAAATGCTTCAAAGCTAAATCTGTGTAACCCAGACTTTCGTGGATTTCGGCTTTCCCTTTCGGAAATTTGCCTTGGTATTGAGCAGGAATCGGGTAGGGGTGATGCGAACTTAGCGTAAAAATACAACCCACAAAAGGTTTAGTTTCTTTCGAGAGTTCAGTGGCAAAATATTGTAAATATGGTTCATCAAAAATTCCCCAATTTTTATCAAAATCAGTGGCCATTTTTTCTTTAGGATACTGATTTAGCCCGTAATATTTATCAAATCCTGCGAGTTGCGAAAAGCCCTCAAAACCCATCGAACCATTTCTTGCACCGTGAAAAAACGATGAAACATATCCGTATTTTTTTACGATACTCCCCAAGCCTGCAAACTTATTTGATTGATAACTGGATGTAATAAATGGCTCTTCAATCAACTGTGGAATTGAGGCCGTAATGGCAGGCATGGCAATGATAGACTCTCGGCCATTAGAAAAACAATTTTCCATGAAAAGGCTATTTCTCGCCAGAGAATCCAAGAAAGGAGTATAACCTTTGTAGGGATTTTTGTAGCCCATGTATTCTTTTCCAAAACTTTCGAGAATGATAATAACCACATTTTGTGGACTTGCACTTGCCGAAAAATGTGAACTTCTATCTCGTTTGACTAAATCTTCAACTATCTGATTATTAATAAAATAGTTAACTTTCTCTGTACCTTTAGCGTCAATTGTAGTCAAGAAAGTAAAGGTAGTGTTAAGCGTAAGATTACCTAAATGATTATCGTGTTGCTCAAATGCTTGGTTGATTCTGAGTGGCTTTTCTTGAAAGCCTCCTCTAAAAAATAAGATTGTGAAACCGATGCCTAAGATGAAAATTAAGGTCTTTACAACCCTCCCCATCGGTGAGGGAAGGGTGGGGCTATTGGGAGTGAACTTTACGAACAAAAAACTCACAAGTATCCAAAGAAAAACCAAATACCAATACGTCCCGAGTAAACTAAACGATTGAGCGAAAACATCGCCCATTATACCAAAAACTTCAAAAATGGTTCGTCGGCCAATGAATTTATAATACTCAAAATCTGCGATATTTGTCCAAAAGAAAACGATGTTCGGAACCCAGTAGATATAATTGAGAAAGCTTTGATACCTTTGTTTTTCGGTGAATCTAAATGGCAACAGTGAAGCTATCGTAAAGAGAATATTACTTATAAAAATAGCCGATAAGTCGAACTTTACACCATACAAAAAAGCATAGCTAATTTGATGAACATCAGCAAATTGAAATGACTTTATATTGAAAACAAGAAACAAAAATCTGAGTAAAAAATAAAAGATAAGCAACCACGTAATACGCTTCAGCCACAAGAATAAATGCATAAGAAAAGCCCCAATTTGGGCGAAATTATTGTTAAATTTGATGCAAAAATACTAAAAATAAGGTCTATCGGCACGTCTGACCAAACAATCTTTCAACGTAATTGAATCATGGATTTAATAACTTTCAAAAATACCCTCAAAGAAACCCAAGTTCCGAAAAACCTGCCAATTTTAGTACAAGCACTTTGGCATGACGCTAAAGGTGATTGGGAGGCGGCTCATACTATTGCCCAAACCAAAGAAGGAACATTGGCTTATGACCAAATTCACGCCTATTTGCATCGCAAAGAAGGCGATAAGTTTAATGCCAATTATTGGTATCGTAGAATTGGAGAATCAATGCCTAAAATCTCGCTCGAAGAAGAATGGGAAGTTTTGGTTGAGCGGAATCTGGTCTGAAGGCACGTCTGACCCAAAATCGAACGAAATAAAGTTACGTTCCACGAATAAAGTAGTAAATTGCAGAAAATTAAAAAAGGTAATCATTTGTAGATTATCAAGTGATGTTTAGCAGAAAAATATGAATTACTTATCGGCCGAGAATATCGGGAAAAATTTAGGTGAACGTTGGTTGTTTAAGAATCTTACATTTGGGATTTTACAAGGCGAAAAAGTAGCATTGATTGGTTCAAATGGGTCAGGAAAATCGTCGATGCTAAATATGATTATCGGGAAGTCGGATGTTGACGGTGGTGAAATTAGTATCAGAAAAGACATTCGAGTTGGCTATTTAGACCAAGAACCCGACTTTCAGGCAGGAAAGACGGTCATGGAAACGATTTTTGCCATTGAAAATTCTAATACAAAAGCTGTAAAAGAATACGAAGATGCCTTGCTTTCGGGCGATGATAACCGAATTGCCAAAGCCATTGAGCAGGTAGATAACTTAAAGGCGTGGGATTACGAAACCAAAGTAAAGCAGATTTTGGGTAAACTCGGCATTGAATATTTTGATAAACTCGTAGGCAACCTTTCGGGCGGACAAAAAAAACGTGTGGCTCTTGCCCGTGTTTTAATCGAAGAACCCGATTTCTTGATTCTCGATGAGCCTACTAACCACCTTGACCTCGATACTATCGAGTGGCTCGAAGGTTATCTTTCTTCCTCTAATATTACCTTACTTTTGGTTACGCACGACCGCTACTTTTTGGATAAAGTTTGTAATCGTATCTTAGAACTCTCTAACAATAAGGTGTTTAAGTATTCTGGAAACTACGCTTATTATTTGGAGAAAAAGGAAGAACAAGAAGCAGTAGATGCTGCAACTCAGAAAAACTACCGAAACTTATTGCGAAAAGAGCTTGAATGGATGCGTAAGCAACCGAAGGCTCGTGGAACAAAATCGCAGAGTAGGATTGATGCGTTTTATGAATTGAAAGAAAAGACTGTCAGAAAAGGCCCCGATGAAAAGCTTGAATTGAGCATGAAAATGGAGCGTATGGGCAGTAAAATCATGGAGATTCAGCACATCAGTAAGTCGTTTGATGATAAAAAACTGATTTCAGAATTTAGTTATACCTTTAAGCGTGGCGACCGCATCGGGATTGTGGGTAAAAACGGGATGGGTAAGAGTACAATGCTCGAAATCTTGACCGAACAACTCAAACCAGACATGGGGCGTGTTGTAAAAGGCGATACCATCAAGATTGGGTATTATTCGCAAGTAGGCCTTGATTTTGATGAAGGACAGCGAGTGATTGAAGTAGTGCGAGAAATTGCCGAGTACGTAAAAATGGCCGATGGCTCTGAGCTTTCTATCTCTAATTTCTTGACGCTATTTTTGTTTCCGCCTGCCATGCAATATAGCTACGTGAGCAAGCTAAGTGGCGGAGAAAAACGCCGTTTGCAGTTGCTCAAAATATTGGTTCAGAACCCAAATTTCTTGATTCTTGATGAGCCAACCAACGATTTGGATATCGCCACTCTTAATGTTTTAGAAGATTTCTTGTTAAATTTTGGTGGTTGTTTGTTAGTGGTTTCGCACGACCGTTATTTCATGGATAAATTGGTTGAGCACCTTTTTGTATTCGAGGGTGATGGCTATATCAGAGATTATCCAGGAAACTACACTGATTACCGTTCTTGGAAAGAAGATAAAGAAGAGCAGGAACTGGCTGAAAAAGAAAAACAGGCTCATCTTAAATCTGCCAACTCAACGCCCGTTGTAGCGGTACAGTCAAACGAACCTAAGCGTAAGTTGACTTTTAAAGAACAGAAAGAATACGAAAATTTAGGAACAGAAATTGAAACTTTAGAAAATAAAAAGGCAACTTTAGTCGAAAAAATGAATGCAGGTGAAGGTTCGCACGAAGAACTGGCCGCTTGGGCAAAAGAATTTGAGGAAGTGTCAAATTTGATTGAAGAAAAAGAATTCCGTTGGTTAGAATTGGCGGAAATGGCTTAGTATTGAGTGATTAGTTACTGGTTTATTAGTTATTGTTTTTATGTAATACCTCATAATCAATCGTACAGTTACTGAATACTTAGTTAAAAGCTCCTTTTTCCCAATAACAAATTACTAATCTCTTACCAATGAATTATTTTAGATTAACAACTGTTTTTTTATTATTAACCACTTCGGTGAGTTTTGCTCAAAGCCAATCGGCTATTGAGATTTTAGGCTACAATCATGTAGGACTTTACGTAAAAGACCTCAAAGAAAGTGCAAAATTTTACCGTGAAATCATTGGTTTAAAACCAGTTGATGTACCTGATAATTTGGTGGCTATCAGACGTTGGTTTCAGATTGCACCGAATCAACAATTACACTTATTACTCGGAAGAAACGAACCAGTAACCAATAATGATAAAAACGGCGGACACTTTTCGCTGACAATTCCAAAGAATTCAGCCGATAAAATTGAGGCGTTTTTAAAAGAAAAAAATCTTCCTTACGTTCGTCAGAAACGCTTTGATGGAGCTTTTCAGATATACGTTACAGACCCTGATGGGTATGTAATTGAACTAAATGAACCAAAAGTTGAATAAGGAAACGTAAATAGGAGTACACTTCAGACAACAATAGATTGTATAAACAACAATCAACTTATAAGATATTTCGATGGAGCAAATTAGCGAATGGTTTAAATATTTGATGGATTCCGAAGAGTTAATTCGGACGGGAGGATTGATTACAATTACTCTAATTATCTTTATTGAAAACGGAATTATTTTTGGTTTCTTTTTACCTGGTGATTATTTGCTTTTTCTTTCGGGAGTATTCTGTGGTACGAAATTACTCAATGTGCCAGTCTCGTTGTTGATGTTTTGTGTGTTTGCTGCCGCCGTGTTGGGTTCGCTTTTAGGATATATCATTGGTCGGTATTTTGGCGATGGGATTCAAACCCGACCTGATTCGCTGTTTTTTAAGAAAAAATACATTGAAAATACCAGAAAGTATTTTGAAAAATACGGTAGTCAGACCTTAGTTATTGCTCGTTTTTTACCTGTTATTCGTACTTTTTCGCCAATTTTAGCAGGAATTGTAAAAATGAACTTTTATAAGTTTATGCTTTATAATGTGTTAGGTGGACTGATTTGGACGGTGGTGTTAGTAGGAGGAGGCTTCTATTTTGGTGAAAAATTCCCTTGGATTGTTGACTACGTACAATACATCATTTTCTTCTTTCTCGGCATCACAACTTTTACGGTTATCAAAGGATATATCAATGCTAAGAAAGAGTTGGGTGATATGTAAAACACAGTTTTAAGGAAGGCTTCGGACTGGGAGTCCCCCTCAAAGCGAAGCCTTCCTTCTTTTTTCCTAATTATTATCTTTAAACCAACCTGCGTACATCACATAATTATTGGCTGTTCGCATAAATACTTCTCCGAGCTCGGGCGTGACTGCCTTTAAAAACTTCGCTGGATTTCCCGCATAAATGCTTCCTGCTGGCACAACCGTATTTTGGGTTACGATTGCTCCTGCGGCAATGATTGAGTTTTTACCGATTATCGCTCCGTCCATAATAATTGCCCCCATTCCAACCAAAACTTCATCTTCAATCGTACAGCCATGTACCACCGCATTATGAGCAATACTCACGTTGTTACCAATAATAGTTTTTGATTTTTGGTAGGTGCAATGTATCACGGCACCGTCTTGAATATTTACACGGTCGCCCATGATGATGGAGTTTACATCGCCACGCACAACTGCATTAAACCAAACCGTGCAGTCTTTTCCCATTGTTACATCACCAACAATAGTGGCATTTGGTGCAAACCAACAATTTTCGCCATTTTGTGGCATTTTTCCTAAAACTGGTAATATCAGAGCCATATTATTTTTTTGTTTTGTCTAATAATTTCATTGCTGATACGAATAGATTTTCTTCTTTGCCACTACCTGTTGCAACAGTTGTCATATCGATACTTATTTGAACTAATTCGGCCATTGGTGTTCCTTTAATTGGCGTGCGAGTATAGCCTACTCTATGGTCAACATTACTGAAAGAATGAAAAATGTAACTTTCACCATCAACATATACCTTGGAATCTATTACTTTTCGATTGTCTATTCCAGTCATAAATTCGTCTTGAAATCGGGTTTTACTCGTAAATTCAGTAAAGAGTTCATTTAATGTTAACGCTAAATCTTTGCTAATTTGTTTCTTGTATTCGGTTATAGCTAATGATTCGGTTGATTTTTCTGGATAAAGTTCAAAGAAGGTATTCCAACTCTTTTGCTCAATGATTCTGCAAAGTAAGTAGTATTCGTTGTCTATAAACTCAACTGACACAACTTGTTTATTACTCCAAGTGGGTAAATAAATACACCTTGCTAATGGTGTATTGCTCATTTTTAATAATAGACTTTCATTAAGTGCTTGGTAGTATTTTTGTTGAAATTGGCTGGCAGAAAGTATATCAGGCAATGGGCTCAAATAGTTTTGTGCTTTGCTGATATAAGTAAGCCCTAAGATAAAAGAAATCAGTAATAAACATTTTCGTATCATTGAATCTGGATTTGGGAGACTAAAACCTCTGCAAATTAAATGTAATTTTTAAAAATCCTTATCGAGTAGTAGAAATATTGATGAATGATATGAGGGTGAGTGAAGACAAAGGTATTTTTCCTGTCAATAATCATTTGTCAATATTGTAATTATCACCTTTCTAATAAATATTTATAAGCAATTTTACTGTAGAAAATTTAGATAAAACTTTACAGAGAAAATGAAAAAGATACTTGTTCCCACTGATTTTAGCCCAATTGCCAATAAGGCACTTGATGTAGCCGTAAATATTGCTCGATACAATGGTTCGACGGTTGAGCTACTCAATGTAAGTATTTATCCTATTCAAGATATTAATACGTATTACTCCCTTTATGGTGCTTCGGGTATTTCGATTGATGATGCTTGGAAGAGCGTTTTGACAGATGCTAAAAACGAAATGCAGGAGCTGATTAGCAAGTACGATGATGTGAAAATTAAAGCATTGGTTGACGAAAGTAGCGAAAAATTCGTTGATTCTGTGTTAAATCATAAAGCTGATTTGATTGTTATGGGCTCGAATGGAGCAGATGGATTTAAAGAATTTTTTGGTGGCTCGAATAGTGAAGAAGTCGTCAGAATGGCTTCTTGTCCAGTACTGGTTGTCAAAGGTGATGTCGATACTTTTGAACCCAAAAAAGTTGTTTTTGCTATAGATTTTACCCACGAGCAATTTCTTAAAAAAGCTATATATCATTTACCAATTAAAGATGCTGAACTACATTTTCTTTATGTTGATACTGCCTTAAAAGTAATTGATTATGCAGAAATTAAAGATAAAATGAAGAAAATGACCGACAAACTAAAGCTAACAGATTGCAAGTTTATTATTCAAGAAGCAACAACCGTTGAAGCTGGAATTTTAGATTATGTAGAAGAAATTGATGCGGATTTAGTGGTTATGTACACGCACGGACGCACGGGTATCAAGCATTTCTTCAAAGGTAGTATCGCCGAAGATGTTGTTAATCATGCCAATGTGCCTGTCTTTACTTTTGTTGAAGATTGAGTGAAAAATAAAGGCTTCGTTTTAAACGAAGCCTTTATTTTTTTGTCATTTATCTACCACAAACTCTTGTCGGAGTTTTTTATCGCCTAATTCAAGTTCTACAAAATAAGTACCTTTCGCCAATTTATTAGTTGGTAGATACTTGGTTTGTGTACCCAAACTTTCAGAATAATGGTCAAGTAAAGTTACTATCAATTGGTCTTTCGAGTCTTTTAATGATAATTTTACCTGACTCGGTTGATTGATTCTGAAAATAATTTCTTTGAGTTTAGCTATTTCTGTATCTTTTGTCGAAAATTCCGAACTATCCGTCGGAGCAGTCGTTTTCTGGTTTGCCACAAATGCCGCTTGGATACAATCGGCAATATCCGCCTTAAATATGGCACTACTATTTACCTCAAAACCTGGTAAAAGTACAATGCTATTTCCTGCCGTAAACGAAATATCTTTGGTGGTAGGAACCAAACTTTGAGCTTCGATGCGTTTTTTAGCTTTAAAAGCACCATCGGCTAAGGTTTCTTTGGCAAGCCTGAGTGTGTCGCTTCCACAATTAATATTTACTCCTTTACAGTTACAATTATTATCAAATTTGTCGTAAGAAGTAAGCGGGTCATTATCATTGCAAGGTGTGCCATTCGGATTGCACAATATTGCATCGAAAGCTATTTTTCCAATACCAGAACAACCAGCTCCCCAGTTATCGATGGCCGAAATTAATATATAACGTGCTTTTACATCATTAAAATTGGGTCCTAAAAATCCTGCATAATCGGGTAATCCTTGTGCTTTTGGCCACGAATAAGTATTGCCCAGTGCCTGCCAAGTGGAGCCATCTGTCGAATAATCAACCGTTACAGTTTTAAAGCCCTTATCGGTTTCATTTTCTACATTATAATTCCAAACCCTCGAAGTCGAAAACTTATATCTGTCCGAAAAATCATACATAATCCAATGAGCACTACTTGCTCTTGCGGGATTAGGATTTGGGTTTAACGTATTCGAACACGAAACCCACGCAGCTTCCTTGAGTGTTGTGAGGTTATTGGTCGGGTCGCAAGAATCATATGCTTGGTAGCGAGCGGTTTCATCATCACAATCAGGGCCAGTACATGGCGTACCTACACAATTGCATTGTGCATCAATTTTATCGTTTTTAGTAAACGGATTATCGTCATTGCAAGGTGTATTCGGAGCAATACACGAAATCTCACATTTGTAATCATAGAGGTAAAAGTTCGGTACTCGCTTCCATTGTCTGATTTCATGAAACGGAGTCTTCCAGTAAAGATTAAAATGGTCTCGCCAGCTACTTTCTTTGTGTCTAAACTCAAAATAGTAATACTTACCTTTTTCCATATACCGAGGTCCAATATTCTGAAAAGTTGAATTTTTATGTTCGGTATCATCAACCCCGTAAAAAACAAGTGCTTGGCTTGCCTGTTTGTTCGCAATATTGGCATCTGAGCTTAGGAAAAAGAAGGTTTGTCCATCGCCTGTAAGATTGAAGTCATAATTGCCCGTTACTGGAACTGTTAAAAATCCCTGTACAAGCGTGCCGTAATTATCTTTCACATTTGGAGTGAGTGGTCCATACGCACCTTTGAGTTTTTCTCGACGGTCAGGAGATAACGGAAATTTAGCCGCATTGATGAGGTCATTTTCAACGTAATTTCCAGTGATGTTATCGTAGTAATAAGCTTCAATCAAGCCTTTATCACCAACACAACTATTGGGGGCTGGGGCAGTACCGACGCAATTACAAAAACCGTCTTGCTGGTCGTTGGTAGTGCTTGTATTGCCATCATCGCAAGCCGTACCTCTTGGTGGGCAATTCTGCCCGCAAGCATACTCATAGATGTAGTTAAAGTCAATAATTGACCAAACAACGCTTGTTTCTGAAGCTTTTCGCCATTGTAAACTCACGAAGTCTCCACCTGTACCTTCAAAATTATAAAGTTCAAAATAATAATATTGTCCTCCTACAAGCTGAATGTTTTGCGAGGTTTGCCCTGGTTCTTTGGTATATTCTGTCAGACCAGTGTAAGTCAAAACTTCAGCTCTTTTGATTTTATTAGCTGGAGAGTCGTTGGTACTCAGAAAGAAAATAGATTTATCATCGCCTGTAATGTTGAAAATATATGTTTCCGTAACGGGCACTTTGATATACCCACGAATTAATGAGGCAAAATAGTCAGTATAATTGACGGGCGTTTTCAAGTATCCGAGTGTTTGAGAGCCATCTGGTCGACTTGGGAAGTTTTCTAAAACGAATAAATCACTACTATCAGGCGATGATGAGAAACCAGTCCAATAATTCCATTTTACTTGGCCTGCCGTTCCGACACAATTTTGAGCCAAAATTGGCTGATTGATGATTAAAATTACCACCAAATTATATAGGTATGTTAAAAATCTTTTCACGGTTGAAAAATATTTTTTGTGAAAAATCGGCTAATTAATTGATACGTTACCTCTTATCTTAGTTAGTAGAACAACCTTGCGGTTTATCTACATTGGAGATGGTAGTTCCATTGAAATTCATGAAGCCAACTGGATAATTATTAGGGCTATATGAATAAAAATTGCTTAAATTAGGCAACACATAGCACAAATCATAAGGGCTTACACCATACCAAAGAGCCAGCTCGGCATACATTTCATCGGTTGAAATAGAAGGAATAAAATTGCCTCTAAACGAAATATTCTGTGTATTGTTATTGCTAACATCCATTTTAGGGAATCTACCGAAGATTCTTCCGCCGTTTACAGCTCCACCCATAATCATGGTGTTTCCGCCCCAAGCGTGGTCAGAACCAAGCCCATTGGAAGTAATCGTACGAGCAAAATCTGAAATAGTAAAAGTGGTTACGTTTTCGGCAATACCAAGTTCGGCGGTGGCATCATAAAATGATTTTAAAGCATCGCTAATAATTGGTAATCGTGCATTTAGACCATTGACTAAATTGTCGTGCATGTCCCAGCCACCGTAGTTTACGAAGAAAATCTGACGTTTAGCCCCTAAATCGTTTCGTACGCTCATTACTTTCGCTACCGCTTGTAGGTCTTTTGCCAAACTGCTCGTTCCGAAGGTAGTAGTCATGCTCGGAACTCTTTTGAGTGCGTTTTTGAAAACTTCAAATGATTCAATCGAACTTTTGGTTGTTGAGCTATATGTTTTTTGTAGAAGATTGGCATAGGTTCTCGAAACCAAACTATCAACGGCATTATTACGAAGTTCGGTCATTAAACCTGAATTGCTCCACCATGACGGTAATGCAGTTATGCCTACATTATTTGGGTCAATATTATTACTAATTGAATATTCGGTTACGTCTTTACCTCGCTGAAAATTATTTTTCCCTCCCAGCGAAATATTCATTGAAATATCCTGTAAACTATTCGACGCATGAAGCAAATCAGCCAAACGACCACCCACTCCGAGCGTATCACGGCTTTGCGGCACTGATGTTTGCCATTGCATGATTTGGTCAGAGTGCGAGTAAATACCCAAAGGCAGTTTCTTTAAACCACTCTGATACTCAGCTTTGGTCATGACAGGCTCAATTAAAGTACCTATATTAGCCATAAAAGCGAGTTTTCCGTTATTGAAAAGGTTCTGAACGCCAGTCATGGTGGGGTGAACACCAAATGAGCCGTAGTTACAAGGCTGACCTCTAAAACCGCTGCATCGAGGGTTATTCAGTGGAAGCAAGGAGGTGTTTGTCTGAATGGCAATATCAGACCTTACATTTTTATAATCATTGAAACCGTTATCTCCTCCGACGGTTGTTCCTGAAGGAATCAGGATATTAAAAGAGTCAATGCCACCCGAAAATAAGACACAAACCAATGCTTTATAATCTTCGTTTGAGGCCGAACGCAGCTTTGAGGCACTGCCGCTCATAGCACCGTTTACTGCTCCGAGACTCGTTAAGGTACTCAAAAGTGTGGTCGAACCCATCGCACCACAACCCACTTGTCTGATAAAATCTCTTCTGTTCATGGCTTATTTATTAATTAGGTAGTCAGGAGATGTCATGATTAAAAATATTGCGAGACGAACTCTGCGATATGCTTCGGTGGTATTGGGTACTCCATTGGCATCTTCGGAGTAGGGCATACCTTTGATAGCTTGACTGATTGTATTCAGCGATTCGGTTGAAAGCCTCCCATTGGCTAAAATAAGATTATATTTATCTAAAAGTTGAGGCAGTTTATCATTACGAGTGAGTACATAATCGGCCACTGTATTAAATTTAGGGTCTTGATTCGGCTTGTAAGTTTCGCCAGTAAAAAGGCCATAATAATCAGTAGGGTCATCGTTTACTAACCAATCATTAAGGGCATTGAAATACCCTGTAAGTGTTTGTGAACTAAGCAACTGAAATTCTGGACCGACTTTTCCTGCATCTTTCAGTGGGCCATTCGGAATATAATCTGGGCTATAAAAATTGAAAACTGAAGGAGAGGATAGGGGGCGTTGTGCGGTCTGGTCATAAACTCGGGCCATGGCATTTCTGAAAATGCCACCTGTTACGGTTAAATTTAACCCTTTTATTAGATTCATGTATCTTACAAACGGTTCACGGAGCTTTCCAAATGTACCAGTGTCGTCGCCGCAGCAATTACGAGCTTCGGGGTCAAGCAAAATGGCTCTAATGACGGCTTTTAAATCACCTCTAACACCGCTTCCATTATTATTAAAAACCGTGGCGATTCTTTGAATAAATGCTGGGCTTGGATTAGAAGTAATTAGTCGTTGAATTAATCGACGAGAAACAAATGGGCCAACATTGGGGTGATTGAAAATAATATTCAGTGCATCTTGAATATCGGCTTCACCCTGCATAGCGGTGCGGCTGGCGGTAGGGTCAACGGTTGACCCTAAGAATGTTTTTGCTCCTCTTTCGTGGCCATCAACTATTCGTGGGTTGGTTTTCCAAGGGTTTTTCTTGGCATCGCTCGAATCAATTCCGTAGAATTTCATTCGCTTCGTATAACTCCATATATCTTTGGCATTGATTCCCAAGTAGGTGCCATCGCCCCACGAAAGTCCTGTAAAAACCTTTGCCAAATTAGCAATATCATCATTATTATAAGTAGGAATCAGTTGTCCGTTAGCATCTTTCTTCTCCGAGCCGTCAAGGTTTAATTGGTACAAACCAATAGAAAACAACTGCATGATTTCACGGGCATAATTTTCGTCGGGATAGGTTTGTTTTCCTACATCGGTTGCATGGTTATTTAGGAAAGTCAGGTAAGAACCCATAGCGGGGTGGTAAGTGATTTTATCGAGAAGGGTTCGATAATTGCCAAAGGCATTGTCCATTAATACATCATAATAACTCGCTAATGCGTAAGGATTACCGTCGAAAGCAGAAATGCGTGAAGTAACCAAAATCTCACTCAGTGCAAATGCCACACGCCAACGAAGCTGGTCGGGGGCGGTCATACAGCCCTGAAACCAAGCAGCATCAAAATGCCAATTACTCACGCCAACATTGGCGAGTGTGTAGGTATTTACGTTGTTTTTGATGTTTAAGGAGTCGACCATTGATTGATGAAGGTTCTGAACGTAGGTCTCTATGCGGAAGCTATTCGACATGGCAAGTTGGTCATCGAGCCATTTTTCAATGCCTTGATTTGCTACTTTCTGGATTTCGGTGTAAGTATTTCCAAAAGTTGCTTGTGAGAGAAACCTTGCGGCTGCACTATAATTTGGTAGAAAACCTGTACTTGTAAGGGTTCGTTGACCATTAACTGCGGTCGAACTTGAAAAAACATTTACTTTTTGGAGGTTTCCCTTTCCGATGGTGGTTGTTTGTTGAGCTAAGGCTACAGGAATTCCAAGACAAATGAAGAGGATAACAAAAATTGGGCTTCTTGTTTTCATTTATTTATTATTTTAGGGGTACACGGTTGGAACTAAAAGACTTTATAAAATAGGTTGTGTAGCAAAAGAATAATTCAGATACATAAAAAAAACCTCCCAAGAATAAAAATTTGAGAGGTTTTGTCGCAGTTTATCAGTGATTCCAATAGGATTCGAACCTATGACCCACAGATTAGAAATCTGTTGCTCTATCCAGCTGAGCTATGGAACCGTAATCATGGTGCAAAGATAGGGTTTTTGATTTTAAAAGTCAAATATCATCTTGAAAAAACATTTACAAAAATTTAAAATTGATGATTCTAAGCTAAAATGTTTTGAAACTTTAATATTTAGGTTGAACTTTGAACATAAAATTTGCAAAACACTTATCAGCATTCGATGTTATTCAATTCGCTACAATTTATTTTTTTCTTTATAGTTGTTACGTTAGCTTACTTTAGTCTGCCTCATCGTGGACGAATATGGCTTTTACTTTTGGCGAGTTGTTATTTCTATGCCGTTTTTCAACCTATTTATATTCTAATTTTATTTGTTACAATCGTAGTAGATTATTTTGCTGGAATTTGGATTGAAAACGCTCATGGAAGTCGACGAAAATGGCTCTTGGTGCTAAGTTTAATTTCAAATATTGGTTTTTTGGCTTATTTTAAATACTATAATTTCTTTGTCGAGAATATCAATAATGCTTTTTTTCTTTTAGACTTTACAACTCAGCTCGAATTATTGAAGATATTACTGCCGATTGGGCTATCGTTTCATACGTTTCAGGCTATGAGTTATACAATAGAAGTGTATCGAGGGAACGAAAAGGCTGAAAAAGATTTTGCTATTTATGCACTTTATGTGATGTTTTACCCACAACTCGTAGCAGGGCCAATCGAACGCCCACAAAATGTTCTTTGGCAATTTCATAAGAATTTTTCTTACGATTTTGGGAATCTAAAGGCGGGATTGATGAGAATGGCTTGGGGAATGTTTAAAAAAGTAGTCATTGCCGACCGATTAGCTATGGTAGTTGATTACTCGTATGATAACCCGTACGACCATAATGGTCTTACGCTTTTAGTAGCTACTATTTTCTTTACTTTTCAAATTTATTGTGATTTTTCTGGTTATTCAGACATTGCCATCGGAGCGGCACGGGTGATGGGTTTTAAACTTATGGAAAATTTCGAGGCTCCGTATTTCTCAAAGTCAATCAGCGAATTTTGGCGTCGTTGGCATATTTCTTTATCAGGTTGGTTTAGAGATTATCTGTATATTCCGCTTGGAGGAAATCGGGTAGGAGAGTTTCGGAAGTACTTCAATCTTTTCTTTGTCTTTATGATGAGTGGCTTATGGCATGGTGCAGCTTGGACGTATATTGTGTGGGGGGCTTTGCACGGTGTTTATTTAGTAATGGCTGAACTGCGTAAAAGATACATACCAGTTAAAGCTGAAAAATATTTCTCAGAAAAGATAATCAATACCTTTAATTTATCTTTTACCTTTTTGTTGGTAATGATAACTTGGGTGTTTTTCAGAGCGAAAGGAATGAGTAATGCGAAGGTAATCTTGTCAAAAATACTACATTTAGAAAAATACAGCAGTGTTGTTGCATCGCCTTTTAGTCTCAACGAGATGCTTTTTTGTTGGTTTTTGATTGCCTTATTGCTTTTGAAAGATAGATTTCAGATGCAAATTCGTACAGAAAACTCAACTCAATTTTACCTAAAATTTACTGTTTTGGTAGTGTTGTGTTATTTTTTCGGGGTATTTACCTCAAATCAGTTTATTTATTTTCAGTTTTAATTTCTCGACTGATTCTAATTCGATTTCTACAATGATTAAAATATTTCGTTTGAGTGCATTAGTGGTCTTTTCAATACTTTGGTACTTAGGATTTTCGGGTTCTTTGGCAAAGTGGTTGCATGAAAAAGGTGTCACCCAAGATGATTATCGCTACGGAGATTTATACCGAATGTCGAACTTAGCAAAGTTTAAAGCTCCGCTGGAGCAATGCCCTGTTCCTCAAAATTCTCCAGTAGGCAATACCTCTCTGATAATTATGGGAGATAGTTTTTCTGCAAAAGGACGTCTTGAAAAGAATCATTTCAAAGGTTTAAACAGCTATAACAGGTATTTCATAACGGATACGATTAATGTAACGTTGGATACTTCAAAGCGGAACGTACTCATTATCGAAACTGTTGAACGCCATTTTAGAGAAAGATTCGCAAAGCCTTTTACGAACCTTCAAGTATCTGAAAAAGAGATAGTTAAGCAGGGAAAGAAAGAGAGAACTTTAGGAGAGGAAATAGTTAATTATGCAGTACCATATAATGCCGAACGTCACGAATCAATTCTTTTTTCATCAGATTTCTTTTTGACTTTTAAAGAATGGAAAGCATGGCTAAACTGGAAATTATTTGATAGACTTGATGAAAAAGTAATGCTTTCTAAAAATGAAGAATACCTTTTATACCAAGTTGATGCCCAACCCTCAGGAATCAATTCGTGCTTTGATAAGATTTCAGATGAAGAGATAAATTTAATGGTAAAAAACTTGAATTCTACCTGCGAATTTTACAAAAATGCGGGTTTTGATGAAGTTTATTTGTCAATTATTCCTAACAAAACATCAATTCTTGGTACAGATTTAGGTGAATATAATCACTTGATTGAAAGAATACAGAAAAACTCGGCTTTAAAGATGTCATTTTTTGATGTTTACACACCTTATCATCATTCTAAGAAAGTACTTTACGAAAAAGGAGATTCGCACTGGAATTGTGAAGGCAAACAACTATGGTTGGATTTGGTCAATGCCAAATTGTAGGAACTTTGTAGAGACGTAATATATTACGTCTCTACGTAGAATAATTTTTATTTCACAAAATTCAGAATTTCTGAAATTACAAATTCTTGTTCTTCGGCTGTGAGTGTTGGGTACATCGGAATACTCAAACAATGCTCATAATACTTTTCAGCATTCGGAAAATCTCCAACTTTACTGCCCAAACCTTTGTAATAGGGCATTAAATGCACAGGAATATAGTGTACTTGAGCAAAAATCTGCTTCGTGCGTAAATAATCATACAGGCCTTTGCGGTCTTCAATTTGAATCACATATAAGTGATAAGCATGACTTACATTAGCAGGCGGAATGATAGTTTTTACTTTTGTGCCAGCAAATGCTTCATCGTAGCGTTTAGCAATTGCCTGACGTTTTTCGAGACCTTCATTGGCACGTTTGAGTTGTGAAATACCCAAATTGCAAAGCACATCAGGCATACGGTAATTATATCCCAGTTCCTGCAATTCCATGTACCAGCCTCCGTGGTTTTCAATCAAAGCAGGGTCACCCTGATAAACCATACCGTGCGAACGGTATTGCTTAAGTTTTTTGTAGAGTTCTTCGTCATTGGTTGTTACCATTCCTCCTTCACCAGTAGCAATGTGCTTCACGGGATGAAATGAAAAAATAGCTAAATCAGCCAATGAACTATCTCCGCAGCGGTGATTTTTTCCTGAATTATCATTAAAACTGCCACCTGGAGCATGGCAAGCATCTTCCAAAATCCATAAACCATATTCATCTGCCAGTTTTCGAAATGCTTCTAAATCAACAGGGTAGCCCGCAAAGTCAACAGGAATGATGCCTTCAAAAGTACCTTTTGGGTGTTGTTCGAGTATATTTCGTACTTTTTCAATATCTAATAAAACCGTCTCTGGATTGATATCGGCAAACACCACTTCTCCGCCACAATAACGCACACAGTTGGCTGAGGCTGAAAAAGTAATAGGTGTAGTAATGACCTTTGAAGCTGAATTAACGCCCAAAGCCATACAAGAAATATGCAATGCCGCTGTGCCATTAGCCACCGCAACGGCATATTTACAACCGATGTATTTGGCAAATGCAGCCTCAAAGTCGGCAACTTTTGGCCCAGACGTCAAAAATGGAGACTTCAACGTTTCAATAACCGCCGCAATATCTTCGTCTGTAATATGTTGTTTTCCGTATGGAATCATTTTTTTATTATCTTGGCTGAAAATCAGCGTCAATGTGCGTTTTTATCTCTTCACGAATTTGCTCAACCGTTAGCCATTCGTCATTTGTGCCCGAATTGTATTTGAAACCTTCTTCTACAAACGATGCTCCGAAATGCTTTAAATATTCTTCAGTATTCCAGATAGGCGAAAACGGCATGATTACGTAGTATTTTTTTGTCTCGATGGTGCTCAACGAGTCAGTTTCAGTAATCATTTCTTCATGTAGTTTTTCACCTGGACGGATACCCACTTTCGGATGCTCGCAGTTGGGCCCGATTGCCTCAGCTACATCTGTAATTCTATATGAAGGAATTTTCGGTACATAAATTTCTCCACCCCACGCATTTTCAAGGGCGTAAAGTACCATTTCTACGCCATCTTCCAACGAAATGTTGAATCGAGTCATGCGTTCGTCAGTGATTGGCAATACGCCAGTTTTCGCTTTTTCTAAGAAAAATGGCATCACCGAACCACGCGAACCAATCACATTACCGTATCTTACCACCGAAAAAGTAATCTGACGACTTCCTCTCATATTGTTGGCTGCCACAAAAAGTTTATCCGAACACAATTTAGTTGCTCCATAAAGGTTTATCGGAGCTGCTGCTTTATCGGTGGAAAGTGCTACAACTTTCTGGATATTGTTGGCTAATGCGGCATTAATTACATTTTCTGCACCAAAAACATTAGTTTTGATACACTCCATTGGGTTGTATTCGGCCGCAGGAACTTGCTTTAAAGCCGCAGCATGAATGATATAGTCAATGCCCTCGCAGGCACGTTTCAGACGTTCGCCGTCACGTACATCACCAATGAAAAAACGTATGTTTGGGTATTTATTTTGAGGATAAGTTTGTTGCATCTCAAATTGTTTCAATTCGTCACGAGAGTAAATTACTACTCGACGAACCTCAGGGAAACGATTGAAAATTGTTTCTACTAACTTCTTGCCGAACGAACCCGTTCCACCCGTAATCAGAATTGCTTTGCCGTTTAAATCAAGCATTTGTATAATGTTTTGTTATTTTGGGCGTAAAGTTACAAATTAAGTAGGCAATCGGCAATAAGCGATGTTGCTTAGTTTTGGTAAGTAATAGAAAAACGAATAAAAACGAATAGCCCGCACAGATAGTGCGAGCTACGTCTTATTAACTATTTTATTTATCAACTACAAAAGTGTGCTTGGACAAACGTAAGCTGTTTTAGGAATTTCGGTTTTTGAGATAGCAGCAAATCCACCCCTGACGTCGACAAAATTATCCCATCCACGTTGTTTAAGAATCGAGGCCGCAATCATGCTTCTATAGCCACCCGCACAGTGCAAAATAAATGGTGCATTTTTGGGTATCTCTGCCAAATGGTCATTGATAGCATTTAGCGGAATATTAATGGCATCAATGATGTGTTCGGAGTCGTACTCGCTTTTCTTTCGTACATCAATTACGAGTGGATGTTCGGTTTTGTATCGCTCTACAAACTCATCAACCGAAATTCTATCAATAGTTTCAATCTCCTTTCCTTCCGATTTCCAAGCCTCAAACCCGCCTTTCAAAAATCCGATGGCGTAGTCGTATCCTACACGAGCCAAACGAGTGATAGTTTCTTCTTCTTTTCCTTCATCAGTTACGAGTAGAATTTCTTGTTTAATATCAGGGATTAATTCTCCGACCCACATCGCAAAATTGCTATCTAAACCAATATTGATACTGTTCGGAATAAAACCTGCGGCAAAATCATCCGTTTGGCGGCTATCTAAAATCAATGCTTCGGTTTCGTTGGCTACTACTTCAAAATCATTTGCTGAGAGTGCTTTTTCTCCTCTATCCAAAACGGTATCAATGCTTTCATAGCCTTTGATATTCATTAGTACATTTTTAGGGAAATAGGCTGGGGGAGTTGTTAGGCCAGTTAAAACTTCCTTGATGAACTCTTCTTTAGTCATATCGGCTCTGAGAGCATAGTTAAACAACTTCTGATTCCCGAGTGTATCGGTTGTTTCTTTGCTCATATTCTTTCCGCAGGCACTACCTGCACCATGGTTTGGATAAACTATTAAATCATCGGAAAGTGGCATAATCTTATTGCGAAGCGAGTCAAAAAGATGTCCAGCGAGCTTCTCTTGTGTCAAATCAGCAATGACGTGTTGGGCCAAATCTGGTCGACCAACATCGCCGATGAAAAGCGTATCGCCAGTAATTAGACCATGTTCGTTGCCGTTTTCATCAATCAACATATAAGTTGTACTTTCCATTGTGTGGCCTGGGGTGTGTATGGCTTTTACTTTGTAAGCACCCACTTCAAAAACCTGATTATCTTCGGCAATAATGGCTTCAAATGCAGGTTTGGCGGTTGGACCATAAACGATTTTTGCCCCAGTTTTTTGAGCTAAATCGAGGTGCCCACTCACAAAATCTGCATGAAAGTGCGTTTCAAAAACATATTTGATTTTTGCATTGTTCTTTTCAGCTCTATTAATATATGGTTGAACCTCACGAAGAGGGTCGAAAATGGCAGCTTCACCGTTACTTTCAAGATAATAAGCAGCATGTGCTAAACAACCCGTATAAATTTGTTCGATTTTCATTGTTTAAATATTTTTTCGGATGATTAAATGATACTATTTTCATGTAGATAAAGAAAACAAGTCATTTAAGGGCAGCGATTAGAGCAACGATTTTTCATCTGAGATTCAAGTATTTGAATTGAATTACTGAGTCAAAATTCGAGATTAATTGAGCGTAGAAAAATGAGCAAAATCATGTTCGATGATTTGTGCCATAAATGTAGTAAAAAGTGAGAAGTGAAAGTGGGGATTTAGCAGGATAAAGACAAAAAACGCATACACTGAGAAACGTATGCGTTAGTTATTTTTTATTTTGTACCACGCTTTTCGGGAGCGTAGCTGTTAAAAAAATTAAGCCAAATAGTGCGTGAAAGCCGATAATATACGGGCATTAAGACAACAGTCAGCGAAACATAAATAACCATGAGTAAAGTCCCGCTAATGTATTGGTCGAGTAAAATGAAATATGCAACAACCGAAGTAACAAATAAGGCAATATTGAGCATATAACTCACATACATCGCCCCATAGAAGAACCCCATTTCTTTTTCATAACGTAGGCCGCAGTGTGAGCAAGTTTCTTTGATAGCAGTCATTTTTTTGTAAGGGTTATGTGTTTCAAAAACGTCACCCTCGTGGCATCTTGGACATTTCATCGCAAAAATGCTATATAGTCTTGAACCTTTGCCAAACATATATTTATACTATTATTTACTTTTATGATTAATTGATAGTACAAATTTCGGTCGAAATATTTACTTTTTCATAGGCTATTCTCGCACTTTTGTAGTATTATTTACTTATTTTTCTTTCTACCCAATACGTAAAAAGTGCTATTTGCGAAATTTGATTATTAATGCCCTAAAAAGTAATATAAATGGAAATCCGTGTTGTAATAAATCGAACCAGTCGATGGGTTGCATACCTACTGCACCACCCATGAGCCAACGGAGTTTACCAACGATATGGGGTTCTGGAACGAAAGGTGCTAAGCCGAGCGTTAGACTTATAATGAGCCACAATTTCCAATTATTAAGTGTTGTTTTCATAGTTATTTAGGAACGATTGATTAAACGAAATTGCTCGGGAGTAGAACCCACTTCTTTTTTAAAAACTCTGATAAAATACGAGCAGTCGTCATAGCCTAAATGATAGGCCATTTCGCAGACCGAAATAGATGAGTGAAGCAATAAGCGTTTGGCTTCCAGCACAATTCTATCTCGGATAAGCTCACCCGCTGTGCGTCCGACTGTTTTTGTACAAATGGCATTCAGATAATTAGCCGTAATGTTTAGTTTATCAGCAAAATCTTTAACGGATTTATATTCCTTAAAATGCTTTTCGATGAGCATTTCGAAGGTTCTGATTTTTGAGACATTTAGCTCTGTGCTATCGCCTTTGTAAAATGGCTCGTAAATTCTAATTGAGTGAATCAGAATCATTTTCAGTATAGATTTAATGAGCGTGTCTCGGTGAGGTTGATTGGCTTTAAACTCAATAATGATTTCCTCAAAAAGATTTTCAATTCGCTGCCCATCTTCGTCCGAAAACACTACTAATGGGGCATCATTGTGGTTATTATTGAAAAACGGCAATGCCTGTAACGAAAGCCCTTTTTCGATGACCTCATAAAATTCTTTCTTGAAAAAAAGTGTGTAACCAACAGTATCAGCACTTAAATCCCACTCATGCACTTGCCCATCGTTCATGAAGAAGAGTTGCTTTGGCTCAACAATAAATCGCTTAAAATCAATATCGTGTGTGCCGCTTCCTTGTTTGATATAAATCAGATTATAGAAATCGTGTCGGTGCGGAAAATCGGCCGATGAAAGCGTTTTCATGTGGTCTTCTAATCGACGAATATCAAGTTTCATCAAGATATTTTTATCGCACGAATTAAGCTGCTCTATAGTTATGATTGGAATCGACTTTTGCATAAACTTTCAGAAATTATAGTTTAAAACTACATTATAATTCGTCATATCTACTTTATTGATGCGGAATTTTTCATCATTGTATAGTTGCCCATTATTCCATTTTCTTATGGCAAGTAGCTGAATATCAATGCCTTCCATAATGCCTTTAGGTATGTATTTTAGGCCAACATTTAATTGCGTATAAGAGGGCATTCCGTATTTATTTAATCGAAAATCTTTCACATCTGGCAAAATATATTTTCCTAAACCTACATCAAAGAGTAGATTTTTAGAAGCAATATTTCGGCTAAAAGTGCCACTTACTGCATGAACTCCGCCCAAGCCTTCGTTGCGTTCTCGGGGTAGAAATGTAAAAAATGGGTCACGTCCCCATTCTCTCGGAAACTGAAAACGACCATCTTTCGTGATTCGAGTATAATTGAGTGTCCACGAGCTTTGTTTTTTAGTCAAACCAAGCATGGCCCCCAAAACTATAGATTTGCTATTGGCCGCCATGTAGGTGTTGGTTGGGTCAGGGTTTCCTCCGTCTTTGATAGCATTTTGACTGAAAAACTGCAAACCATACTTAATTTTGTGCATTTTTAGGTCAAAATCTTGATTCCATTGTAGCATCGAAGTATTACTTACATTTTCGATGAAATAATTCCATGCTGATAATTTTGAGGATTCGTTGACATCATAATTTCCGCCTAAAATGAATAGACCTTTGCTCGAAATATTGTCTAAATAATTCCCTTTTGTACCGTTGATGTTTATGCCCATCGGATAAGTGCCAATCGAGTTTGCCACGCTAAACCACTTTACAGTAGAGCGTGGACTACTTCTGTATAACCATCCCACTTCGAGGTGCAGGTTTTTTAGTTGATTGAAATGAGTATAAATCCCTTCCATCATTGAAGAAGTCATTCGGCCATCTTGCGGATTCACCAAAGGCGTTTTTAATACCTGTTTGCCAACTATCAAAGTAGATTTTTTATAGAAATACTTGATGTTGAGGTTCTCAACTCGACTAATGAGCTGATTGTTGAGTTCTAAAATATCAAAAAGCCCAATATCGTATCGGCTAATGGTTTTAGTGGTAGGGTCGGCTTTTGAGAAATTGCTTGAGGCTAAATCATGTACGAAAAAGCCCCCAAAGCTAAATTGCATATTTTTCCAACGCTTGGTTTCATAATTCAAGCCTGCCCCAATAGCTAAAGCATAGTAATCAGAAAGCCCTGAATGATTATCAGTGAACATTGAAAATTGCCTTACCGACCCCTTAATTTTACCATTACTAAAAAGACGCCTCAAAGAGAACGTATCTTGTTTCACTGCTTGATTTTGAGCAAAAGCGGTTCCTGATGACACTAAAAGTGCCATTATTATCAAATTTTTCATCGTTTAACTTAAACTTAAGCCGTGTAGAATACTAACTTTACAGCCCCGCTTTGAGGTATGTCCAGCCCTGCTCTTGCTTAACTACGATTTCAGCGATTGCCATCGGAACGGTACTAACGAAGGTTAAAAGTTGCGACTTTACAATCTTTTTTTGTTTCATGGTGTTTTCGCAGACCACCAATTTAATATCTTTCTTGACCGCAAAATCTTCTAATTCTTTGGCATATTTTGTTTTTTCGCCCATGACCATAAATATTCCATTGCCATGAAAAACCACCTCAACGGCTGCTTTAGGCCAGCCTTCACGAAGATTTTTGAGGTTATTTACCAAACTATGCTGCGAAAGAGTGTCGCCCGATACAAACTGAAAAACAATTTTGTGTTTTTCGCCATTATCGGTTTGTGCAAAAGCATAAGTGCTTGATAGAAAGGCGAGTAATACGAGTATTTTCTTCATAATTATTTTGATTTAATCGTTTAGGATTTTATTTGTTGAGTTTTATTTTTGAGAGCTTCTTGTTTCTTTTTCTCTGCTTTCTTGAATTCATCAATCGGCTTGAAAGGCCCAAATTTGTGCTGTTCCTCAGAAAAATTATCGGAGTATGGCCCAAAAGGATGGTCAATTGGTTTACCCGAAATTTTTGGCCAGTCTTTGCTTAAATCTTTCGTTGGCCGTGGGCGAGAATTAACGTAAGCGGCAATATCCCAGGCTTCTTCGTCAGATAATTGCGGCTTTTCGTAAGTAGCTCCAAATGGCATATTGGTTTTTATGTAGCCAGCTAAGCGAGAAAGTCGAAATAGACCAGCCCCAATATTATAGGAATGTTGTCCCCAAAGTGGAGGAGACGTATAAACAATACCATTGGGACTTTTCACCCCTTCGCCATTTTTTCCGTGGCAACTCACACATTTTTGCTCATAAGCAACTTGGCCTTTGGTTGGGTCAGCTGCTCGATTCATGAATTTCAATTTCCAGATACCTGTACCGTTTGGAATCGTATCTTTAGGCACGCATTGCCCAATAAATTTAATATAACTTACGATGGCACGCATTTCACGGCTTGTACTATCAAGCCCACGACCATTCAGGCTGCGTTCCATGCAGTCATTCACTCGTTTTACGATACTTTCTTTTGTACCTGAACGCTCTCTGAATTTTGGGTAAGTTGAAGCTACAGCTCCGTAATTATTTCCCCAAACTCTCGAACCTGCATCTAAGTGGCAATTTTGGCAATTCATGCCATTGGTTTGTTGAGCCACTTTTCCTTTTGGCCCTAAATAATATGCTGTATTAGCAATCAATTCTCTGCCATATTTCACGAGTTCTGGGTCGGGTTCATGCACAACAGCGTCCATACTAATGAGCTTCCAGACAGTTTTTTCGGGTTTATATGGTTTATTCTCTGTAGTTTCAGTAATTGGAATAGCATTTGTTCTATTAAAAATTCCTGTAAAATATCCGACTAATAGGATAACTAATAGAATTGAACCACCTAATAACCAGCTAATTAGATTAAGTAGTTGCCCAAATTTTGATAGTTTATTGTTTGCTAAATTTTTCATATTACATAAATTCATAGTCATAGCCACGTAATTGCGTTAACAGCGTATCGGGTGCATCGCTCGCCGTTGCTCGCTTTTCGAGTTTGGGCGAAATCGGCGAATGTACCTTCAAATACTCTTCTACAACATCATGCAGCAATACTTTTAAGTTTTTTGGCTCTTTTACTTTATCAATTCGGCAAAGGGTATCGTCGGGGTCGCCCTCTCTTTCACAAGCAATAATTGAATATTCGTGCTGTAAATCGATGGGTTTGCCTGAAATCTTAACCCAATTTAGGCGTTTACCAAACTCTTTTTCGATATTGAAATTTACTTCCATACCCGAAAACCGCACAAACCAGCCACCAAAACGCTTCGACGGGTCTTTGGCAAAGGCGTTTTGAAGTTCTTTTTCGAGCCATTCCCAAACTTGTTTACCAGTTATTTTACCCGATTTTGCCTCGCTATCGAGTGGTAGCATATTCCACAAAAACTCTCGTGTGATTGGAATCAAGCCTGTTTTCGGGTCGGTACTCGAAAGCGGTTGACAAAATCGAAATCCATTAGAAAGGGCAATATCGGGTTTGAATTTCCACATAATGGCATCGGTAATTAGATTATCCATTGGCGTTTCCATCACAAAATACCTTACCAATGGTGTTTTGCTTGTACCAATTACTTCTTCCATTTTAGTTTTAAATGGAGCATAAGCCGACTCAATAAGATTTAACATTTGCTTATCAGCCTTAAATTTCTTTGTATCGACATCTAAAAGTGCATAATTAAAGCTTTTTAGCTTACCATTTTCGAGATTTAGGTCGAGTTTTCCGAGAAACGACCCAAAAGCACCGCACTCAATAACACTGGCATATTGTCCTTTGATGGGTTTTCGTAAACGCTCGTGTGTATCGGCACCCACTATAAAATCAGCACCTTCAATTGCAGGATTGTTGGCTAAGCCAACTTGCTGAGCAAGTCCAATATGAGTCATCAGCAAGATTATTTCACAACCTTCGGATTCTCTCAAAAGTTTTATGTATTTGGCCACGTTTTTCTCGGGATGCTCAAAGACTAATCCTGCACTAAACGCGGGAGATTGACGCTTGGGTGTAAGGTGGTCGGTATAGCCAATGAATCCTATCTTTATTCCTGCTACGTATTTAATCCAATATGGCTGAAAAACCAGTTCACCGTCGAAGGCATCGTTGGTTTTATGCCACATATTCGCACAAATTTTGGCAGCATTTGTATGCCCCATATCATATAGCATTTTTTTCTTTTTGTAAACTACTTCCCAATTTCCAGGTAACATTAAGTCATAACCCAAGTGATTGAAAATCGGAATAAGTGCCTCGCCTTCAGTAAAGGTCGAAACAGCATGTCCATGAAAAAAATCTCCTCCATCATACACAATCGTGTTAGCTGGATTCTGCTTCTTGTAATGTTCAATCATGGTTTTTAGTACAGCCAAACCGCCACGTTTGCGATAAATGGCCTGACCATTTTCCCAGAAAAACTCATCATGCGTATGTATCTGGGCATGAATATCAGAAGTAATAAGTAGTGTTATCGTACTATCTTTGGGTGATTTTTCTTCGTTTGAATCTTTTATGTCTGAAGCCATACTTGCTGGCCCGAATGCCAAGCCAAGACTTGAGAATATTGACTTTTTTAGAAAATTCCTTCGTGGAGGAGCATGGTTGGTTGTACTGCAGTTTTTCATGTTAAATAGAGGTTTAAGGTTTTTATAGATGAGGTAGAAGTATAAAAAAAGGAGGTTAGAAATGCAAAATGCTATCAACTAACCTCCTAAAAATCATTTGAGAAACTCAATCAATGAGGTAGCTTATTTTTGAATGCTCCGTAGAGCCAAGTTCCTGCTACTGCACTGGCAAACGTAACCGTAATAGCCAAGAATCCACTACCAATTTGGGCAAATAAGGGTCCTGGGCAAGCCCCAGTGATTGCCCAGCCAAGCCCAAAAATTAAGCCTCCATAAATCTGACCTTTATTAAAGGTTTTGTCTTGAATTGAAACCGTTTCGCCCGAAAAGGTTTTGACTTTGAAACGTTTAATAATTTGTACTGAAATGAGTCCAACCACCACAGCCGTACCGATGACACCATACATGTGGAATGATTGCAAACGAAACATTTCTTGTATTCTGAACCATGAAACAATTTCGGCTTTTACGAAAACAATTCCAAATATTGTCCCAACAATTAGGTATTTGATATTGCTGGCGAAACTTTCTTTTTTTACTTGATTATTGGGTGCTTCGCACACAAACTCTTCAATCAAAGTATTATCAATATTATTTTTTGTCATGGTTAGAATAATTTAAAGATTAAAGGCATAATTAAGTGAGTCATGGCGAAGCCGCCAACCATGAAACTAATGGTTGCAATGAGCGACGGTAATTGTAGATTCGATAGCCCCATAATTGCATGACCTGACGTACAACCGCCCGCATAGCGAGTACCGAAACCAACCATTAAACCCCCAAAAACGAAGAAAATCAAGCCTTTAAGCGTAAAAATATTTTCGATACTAAAGATATCGGCTGGCATCATTGCCGAAAAATCTTTCACACCCAATGCCTTTAAATCTTGCATCGTTTGCTCATTTACCACAAATTCATTCGGATTTGATAAAAATTGACTGGCAATTAACCCGCCTAAAAGCACGCCAACCACAAAAAATAAATTCCAGATTTCTTTTTTCCAATCGTATTTAAAAAACGAAATATTTGCAGGGAAACACGCTGCACAAATATGGCGAAGTGAAGAGGATATTCCGAAGGTTTTATTTCCGATTAACAATAACGTTGGCACTGTTAATCCAATCATCACACCAGCAACTGCCCAATGCCACGGTTGTTTTATGAGTTCTATCATAGTTGTTTAATATTTTACTTTTTACTTTTGAGGTTACTAATACTATGTTCTATAATTAGGGTTTTATAAAAAGGTAAGGTATAAAATTACCCTTACCTTTTTTCTATTTATTCTACCCTAAGCATTACTTATTTTCTTTAGACTTTTAATTTTGATTGACAAACAAAGTTTGAGCGTGGTACATCGGTTTTGGCAATTGCTGCAAAGCCTCCAGCTATATCTATGATATTATCATACCCTCGGGATTTAAGGATGGATGCCGCAATCATTGAGCGATACCCTCCAGCACAATGAATATAGTTGGTTTCTTCTTTTGAGAATGCCGCCATGTGATTGCTCAAATAAGCCAATGAAACACATTCTGCTTCTTCTACGTGTTCGGCACGGTATTCGGTTTCTTTTCTTACATCTTTAACCAATAATTTTCCTTCATTTTCGGCGTATATTTTAGCAAACTCGTCGGCTGAAATAGATTTGATACTGTCAATTTCTTTACCTGCTTCAACCCACGCACTGATACCTCCTTGCAAATAGCCAACGATATTATCATACCCAACTCTCGAGAGACGAGTGATTACATCGTCGACATTCTCTTCATCAGCAATAAATAAAATAGGTTGCTCTATATCAGTGATAAGTGTACCAACCCACGGAGCGAAGTCACCTTTGATACCGATATTGATTGAGTTCGGAACAAATCCATCTTTAAAACTCTGAGCCGCACGAGTATCAATCATGACAGCACCGAGTTCGTTGGCTGCTAATTCAAATGCTTCAGGCGAAAGTGCTTGAATGCTTGTTTTCACATCATCAAGGTTTTTTGCACCTGTTTTGTTAATCATTACGTTTTTTGGAAAATAGTAGGGGGGAGGCGTAAGGCCATCTGTTACGGCCGAAATAAATTGCTCTTTACTTTGTGGTTGAAGGGCGTAATTTACTTTTTTCTGATTTCCGAGCGTATCATACGTTTCTTTGCTCATGTTTTTGCCACAAGCCGACCCCGCACCATGAGCAGGATACACAATCAAGTTATCTGGCAAAGCCAATATTTTTGTGTGCAAAGAGGTGTATAGATAACTGGCTAAATCTTCAATCGTAAGATTTGATTTTTGTGCCAAATCAGGACGACCTACATCGCCAATAAATAAAGTATCACCCGTGAAAATGCAGTTTTCTGTACCATTTTCGTCGATTAATAAATAACACGAGGATTCCATGGTATGGCCAGGGGTATGGATAACCTTGATTTTGATTTTTCCAATTTCAAAAACTTGCCCATCTTCTGCAACAATACAGTTAAATGAAGGTGTGGCATTGGGCCCATAAACGATGGATGCTCCAGTTTTTTGAGCCAATTCAACGTGACCCGAAACAAAATCTGCATGAAAGTGAGTCTCGAAAATGTATTTGATTTGGGCATTGTTTTTCTGTGCCTTATTCACATACGAATGTACTTCACGAAGTGGGTCAATGATGGCTACTTCACCCGCTGATTCAATATAATATGCCCCCTGTGCGAGACATCCTGTATAAATTTGTTCTACTATCATTGTTCTAAAGTGCTTTAATATTATTGGTTCTAAGTGCGTTTATGATGCAAGTGCTATCTTTTTGAAACTACAAAAGATAAAGTTTTGTATCGTTGAAAAAGGTGTAATATGGTCAACTGTAATACATTTTATTTTGTCAAAAAATGTTTTCAGGCGTTCTGTCATGGAGTTTTCAGAATACTGTTTTATCTCAATTCCACTGCATTTTGTTGGGCCTTGCTCCGAAAATGTGCCTAAAATCAAAACTCCTGCTGGTTTTATTCCTTTTTGAGTTGATTTCAGATAATTTATGATTTCATTTTCTTGGGTTAGGAAGTGAAAAACAGCTCTATCATGCCAATAATCATAT
>JACCEC010893379.1_pt1 | contig 30531 bp, 40 predicted proteins | sample 7450121 | NCBI WGS metagenome assembly JACCEC01 (sample SAMN15323455, study PRJNA562643) | freshwater metagenome | isolation source: river surface water | place: USA:Blue River Watershed | collected 2017-08-18 | reverse complement strand
TTGGCAAGCCGCAAAAGACTGGGCCGCAAGCATTGGCGGCGTACTGCCAAACCGCCAAGAGCTCGCCCTGCTGTACGCCAACTGCAAGCCGCACCTGGAGCAAGTGTGGCACTGGTCCAGCGAAGAGGGCGCCAGCGACGCTTCCTTCGCCTGGCTTTGCTACTTCACCAGCGGCAACCAGATCATCAACCTCAAGAGCTACGAAGGCTCGGTTGTTGCCGTCCGCAGAGTCTGATTCCTTCAGTCCTTTAATCCTTTGAATTGAGCCACACCACATGGCATACAACACTCTATCGCTCGCGGAAAAAATCAGCACCAAGGCCATCAAAGTTGATGGCTGTCTGATCTGGCAAGGCCAAAAAGACAAACGCGGCTATGGCTTTCTCCGCTTGGATGGGCGCATGCAACGCGCGCACCGCATAGCCTTTGAACTACGCAATGGCCCAATACCGAGCGGTATGGTGATTTTGCATGCCTGTGATAACCCGAGCTGCATCAACCTGGACCACCTTGCGATGGGAACCCAACTTGCGAACGTCCGCGACATGCTCAACAAGGGCCGTGCAAACAAGGCCACGGGCGCAAGAAATGCAAAGACCAAACTTGCACCAGAACAGGTAGCAGCGGCGCGTGCCAAACATATACCTGGTCAGTACGGCTACGGCTCCCATGCGCTTGCCAAGGAATTTGGAATCTCAAAACCCGCCATGCGTGACATTTTGGCAGGTAAGACACACCGGTGAACGCTATGCATTCAATAGCTGCTCACGCACATTCCACGGGGGCTAGTGCTAGTTTTGACTACGAATGCCGCCTGTGCTACGATTCTGACCGTTCGAAAGAACACGGGATTGGCGTCCCGGTGCACCCTGCGGCAAGAGCCGCAACATTCGAGTCTGCGGCTTTTTGCTTTGCGGCCCCCTTTTGGCGGCCCAATCAGGGAGCCGCAAGGCTCGCCAGTTCCTGCTCCGCAGGGTGCCTGGTACGCCAACCTGTTTGGGCTGCCTCCTGCGATTGGCGTCGTGGGTGGCAGTTATCACAACTGCACCCTACGGAGGCCATCATGGCTCACAACATACCTGCGCCCGACTACCGCTTTTCAGGATTCTGTTACCAGAACTGGAGCATGGACGGGCCGCCGCCCCTGATCGTCAACCCCGCCGCCAGCCTGCACCACAAGCTGGCATGGCTGTGGGGCGAGGTGTCGCTGCTCAGCGATGCCGTGCACGGAATGAACTGCGAGGACGACAAGTCGCTGCACACGTTTATCAACTTCATTATCAGCCGCCTCATGCCCATGGAGGCCATGCTAGACCACCTGGGCGAGATTACCGCAAGAGGCGCGCAACTATGAACCCAACGTGCAATATCAAAAGGGATGAACCCATCCCCGCCGAACGTCAATCGTTTGAAGCGCGCATAGAACTCAAGGCAGGCGGCTGTATTGAATGGGTCGGGCCGCTGAACGCTACAGGATACGGCCTGTTTACGTTCAAACGCAAACAACGCCTTGCCCACAGGGCGGCCTATGCCTTGTACAAAGGCGTATTGCACCCCGACGTATGCGTGCTGCACCAGTGCGACAACCGAGCATGCGTAAACCCTGAGCATTTATTTCTAGGGGACCGGGGAGACAACGCCCGTGATATGGCCAGCAAAGGTCGGCAATGGGTACAAAAAAATCCAGAGGGCCGCCCAATCTGCCCAACCGAGCTCAAAGCACGCGGCCAGCAGCACGGCATGTCCAAGCTAACCGATGCCCAGGTTCATGCAATCCGAATTCGCGCGGATCGTGGCGAACTCGGCAAGCAACTGGCTTCTGAACTGGGCTTAAGCACTTCACTGATTTCACAAATCATCCGAGGCCAAATCTGGCGACATGTCGGCGGCCCAATTCGCAACCAACAACCCAAGGACACATACCATGATTGAACTGCAATCCATCAAGCTCTCCGCTATCACAGAGTCCACTTTCAATCCACGCAAGAACTTTGAACCGGCAAAACTGGCGGAACTAGCCGCGTCGATCCAGGTCAGCGGGGTTCTGCAACCAATCCTGGTCCGCCCACTTACCGGCGCACGCGTCCCCGACACAGACCGTGGTGTACAGTTCGAAATCATTGCAGGTTCCCGCCGCTTTCGAGCAAGCAAACTCGCTGGATTAACAGACATTCCAGCCATCGTTCGCACCATGAGCACGGGCGATGCGCTGGAAGCGGCGATCCTTGAAAACCTGCAACGCGATGACCTGACCGAGCTAGAGGAAGCCGAGGGCTACGAGCAGTTGATGCAGCACAGCCAGCTAACCGTCGACCAGGTGGGCGAGAAGATCGGCAAGAGCCGCAGCTATGTGTACGGCCGCCTCAAGTTGCTCGACTTGTCACTGGAATGCAAGCAAGCGTTGCGCGAGGGCAAGATTGATTCCAGCCGCGCCCTGCTGATCGCCCGCATCCCCGACAGCAAGCTCCAGCTCAAGGCCCTGACCCATGCCACCACTATGCAGGGTTACCCGGCCGACATGCCTAGCGTTCGGGCATTGCAGAACTGGCTGAGAGACAACGTCATGCTCAAGCTGGAGCACGCCATCTTTAGCATCACCGATTCGCGCCTGGTAAAAGACGCCGGCAATTGCACCAACTGCCCCAAGCGCACCGGGGCCAACCCCGACCTGTTTGCGGACGTGGACAGTGCAGACATATGCACTGACCCTACCTGCTACCACAGCAAGGAAGAAGCCCACCGCGCCCAGCTGCGCAAGAAGGCCGAGTCCAAGGGCATGCGCATCGTGGAGGGCAAGGAGGCGCTGGAGCTGCTTGAGGGCCGCCAGTACCGCAGCATCCCTGATGAGTATCACGACCTAAGCCAAAAGCGCCCCGACCTTGGCAAGGAAGGTGACAACGTCAAGACCCTGGGCGAGATCCTCGGCAAGGACGTGCCAGACCCCATCTTGTTCATCCACCCGCGCACGCAACAGATGATGGAGCTGGTCCCATCCAGCAAGGCCGAGGCAGTGTTGTTAACGAAGGGCATCTCTATCCAGGAGGAGAATGACGGTGAAACATCTGCAGAAGACTACGTTGAACAGTTGGAGGCCCTGCAAAAGCGCGTTACGGTCAAAACCGAATCCCTCGCCCACCGTGGCCTGTTCTCCGCCTGTATGGATGGGATCAGAGCATTGGACGACAAGGCATCGCTGAAATTGCTGGGCACCGGCGATCTGCTTCGCGCCATCATGTTGACCAAGTTGGACGGCTATGACTTCGACGAAGAGACACTGGCCACGGCCCTTGGCTATACGTTTGCCGATGGTGAGGACGAGCAAGACGGCCTGGCAATGCACATCCGTGCCACCACCACGGCCAACCTTTGCCGAGCGCTGGTCATCTGCGAATTGCAGGCCGACTTTCATACATCTACGGACAACCACCCGCTGATCCTGCCCGCTCTGGTGAAGGAACTGGCACTTGACACCAAGGCAGTCGTCAAAGAGGCCAAGGCCTCGGCAAAGGCCGAGTATGCCGATCGCATTAAAGAGCTGCAGACCAAAATCGACGGGCAAAAAGCACCTACGGCGACTGCCCCCGCTGCGCGGCCAAAGGAGGGAGCGGGAGGAAGCAAGGGTAAGGGAGTGGCTTCCAAAATGATCGCTCCCGCTCGCGCGCCGAAACTATCGACCGAGGAGGCAACACAAGGCATCGCTGACGCGCTGCAGGGCATCGAGGGGGCGTCTTCTGCGCCCGAGGGCGCAGTGGCTACACCCGCTAAGCCAGACGGTGTGCCCACCAAAGCCGACGCTGCTGCCGTGCGTGCATCCATCGGTCTGAGCCCGCCCGTAGGTCAGCGCATCAAGGTTCTCGCTGGCAAATACAAGGGCAAAGAAGGCACGATTCTTGAAGACCTTGGTGACGATTGCCATCTCGTAAAAGTGGATCGCGTCAGCGTTGCCGCCAGCTTCCGCACTGCGCAAATGGAAGTACTGGAAGGAGCCACCGCATGATCCCCCGCGAAATTAGCGAGGGCTTCGTTCGGCTAGCAAACGAAGCACTGCAGCACGGCATTCGCATCGATCGAATCGACTTTGAGTCAACCCACTACTCCCGGGTAGACGCCCAGCCGCTAGTGCTCATCAATGGACTTAAGTACGAGGCAAAGTACTTCCCGCGCCATGAGCCTCGAAACTTGGAGACCAAGTAATGCCAGCCAACAAAAAACCCCGCAAGCCCTACCGCCCGCGCTCAGTCACCGCCGACACCATGGTGCTAGCCCTGCACCGCGCCGCCAAGCCAGCTGCTGCCGACCGGGCTGAAGTGCTGGACGTGCTTCGAAGCGCGATAAAAGCCCTGCGCGAAGGAGTAGCCACAGAAACTCAATGGGCCATTGCTGCCGGTGCCGTCACCGTGGCGCTGGCCATCGAGCGCCAAGGCATCGTGCGCGGCCTCATGGAGCACATCAACACAGTTAGCAGTGCCCTCCAGGACATCTACGACCGCGCCATTCGCACAGGTGGTGGGCGGTGGATTCGCGTCACGTTGTACTTCAATGAGATCGACGCCCTGAACGACTTGCTATGGCTCCACTCGCTCCAACTAGACCAACTCGGCCGAGCAGAGTTTCTAGCCGCTATCGACAAGGCGCAAAAGCACACGATCACCCAGGGTCATACGGCCACAGTAGTGCGGGATCTCGAAAGGCTTGCAGCATGACCATCGAAATCAATATCAAGGTCGTTGAGCGCACATCCCTTGCATGGCTGGTGTCCGATGGCCAGAAGGATGCATGGATTCCGATCAGCTGCATCGAAGACTACGCCGAAGAAGACGACGGCATGTTGGGAACCAATACCACCTCCATCGTCATCCCCACGTGGCTGGCCGACGATAAGGGTCTCACGCGGCACGTGAAGGATGTCAATACGCTGGATCTGTTTGGAGGCACCCCATGACCGCCGCCGAAGCCGCTACCATCCTCCAGCGCCTGGACGCCCTCACCAACGCAGTGTGCCAGCTCGCACAAGCCCGTGGCGATCGCCTCAGCAAAGCCCAACTGGCCACCCGCCTGGGCATCCACCGCAACACCCTTGCCAACCGCTCGGCTGGCAAAGACTTCCCCAAGCCCGGGCCGGATGGCAAGTGGGCGCTGGCTGATGTGATTGCTTGGGAGCAGGGCCGGAGGCATTGAATGCCATACGTTGACCCAGATAGCCTACTTAATCCGCCATGCAACGACATTATTTGTGATCGGTGCAAAACGCGTGAAGACTACACAGTTGGCCAAGAGATTAGGGGCTATTGGGCATCAGGCATTTATTTCAAAAGGCACAAAGATTTCTTCCACAACGCTACCTTTTGTAAATCGTGCTTGTTGCAGCTAACACCATCCGTGTACAAGATGCGCGACATTGACGAATTAACCATGTACGTAAACAAACTTGAAAGGGCTATCCGTGAAAAACGAACTCAAAACAACCGGGCAACTTCGGCAAATGTTGGCGAATGCAGCCAAAGGGGTCTTAAACGGTGATCTGGAAATATCAAAGGCCGAAGCCATCCATAAGCTGGCAAAAAACATCTCAGAATCGCTCTATTCCGAAACTAAGATTGCGATGTTTCGCACTGAGGTTGGCCAGACCATTGATAAATTTGGAGAGCTACAACTGGGGGACCCTAGTGATTCATAAGGCACTTATTACCCATGCACGTTGATGAAGCCCAGCATGGATGAGTTTTCTCCCCCCGTACCTTGGCAGGAGTATGACTGCCCAATTCAAAAGGCAGACACCGATCTTGAGGGCGAACTGATGGTGTTCAATGGCCAGCAGTTTTATTGCCACTGGTGCGGCGGCAACCACATCGCCGGTATTGAAGCCCGCATCGACTCTTACAACGCCAACGGCGATGTGGTTGAAACCCCAAACACGCAAGAGGAATTGCGTTTGTTTCGGTTGGACTGGAAAGCCACCATACCTACCCCTGCATCCGCTTCGCCAAATCCCCCACCTTCGGCTGGTAATACGTCAGCGCCCGAGTAGTCTTCTCCCACCCAAACACCCGGCACAAGTCCAGAACATGCAGCCGCTGCGCCAGGCGCGTGGCCGCTGTGTGGCGCGTGTCGTGGAAGGTGAAGCCCGCCAGCCCAGCCCGGTCGCGCGCACGGCGAAACAGAGCATCCAGCGTCTGACTCTGCACCCCGAATACCAGCTCCACGTCAAACCCCATCAAGCCCTCTAGCAGCCTGCTAGCCGTTGCAGTCAGCGGCACATCGCGGCCCTTGCCGGTCTTGCTGGTGCGCAGGCGCACATGGTCGGCATGCACATCGCTCCAGGTGAGCGCGCAGAGCTCACCGGCACGCATACCCGTCAGCAATGCGGCCAGCATGCACGTTGCCACGGCCTCACTCACGCTACGCACCGGCCCTGCCACACCCCGCCAGCCCAGTTGCCGTAACATGCGCCGCACCTGTGGGCCGGTGATGACGACCTCACGGTGATCGGGCGATGCAGGGCGCGTCACATCACGCATGGGGTTGACAGCTATCCACCCCCACTCGCGCCGGGCGATCTCCAGCACATGGCCCAGCAGCGTGATCTCGCGCAGCACCGTGCCCCGTGCCACCCGCTTGAGCCGCGCATCGCGCCACAACACCAGGTCACCAGTGGTCACATCCACCAACCGCTTGGCCACGGGTAGTGGCGCATGGTCAGCGCCTTCAAAGGCGTGCAGGCGTTTGAGCTCCCATCCCTCACCCCGCTTGGTGGGCGATACCTTGTCGGCATAGTCACGCAGCGCATCGCGCAGGGTTTTTGTGCTGCCAGGCGTAACCAGCTTGGCCGCTCGCAGCTCAGTGGCCCGGCGCTGTGCCCAGGCATTGGCCTCGCGGTAGGTGTCAAACGTGCCACTCTCACGCTGGCCAGCGTACTCAATCTGGATGCTCCAGCGCCCGGTGGCCGTTTTCTTGGGGGTTGCCATTTGGGGATTCGCTTGGGGAAATTTTGGGGGAGAGTTTGTGCAAACTTGTGCAATTGATGCACTGTACCAAACTCACCGCCCTGTTTTCCCCAATGAAACAGGCTTTTTTGTGCAACTGGTTGCACTACTGCGCCCTGTACGTTGGTGCCCGAGACCGGAATCCTAAACGGCTAAAACAAAGGCTTTCCGGCCTTTTTTGGGGATTTTTTGGAACTGCGCTCCAAAATCTCGGGCTGTCTAGTCTCCATTATGCAATCGTTCTTTTGGGGTTCCGTCATTTCGTACCGATTCGATGCTCACTATATCCCCAAACGCAAAAAAGCCCACCGAACCGCAATCAAGCGGCCCGGTGGGCTATGGACGTATCAACGGCGAAACAACTATACCCTCAAAACAATCGAGCAGGCTGCGCCCCCACATCCCAGCTGCTAATCAGCAACTCCATTCGGTCCACGCCCTGCCCGCCTCCCACGGTGTACTTGATCGGCACCTCCTCGACGTGGAAGCCAGCAAAGCATTCGCGGATCTGCGGGTGGTCATTTATGCTGACCAGTGCCTTGCCCTTGATCTCGCGCATCTGTGCTGCCATGGCCTCGTATTCGGCCCAGGGGAACGGCACGCCGTAGCCCTCAGTCTCCCAGTACGGCGGGTCCATGTAGAAGAAGGTGTGCTGCCGGTCGTACCGACGTATGCACTCCTTCCAATCCAGGCGCTCAATGTAGGCGCTGGCCAGGCGCAAGTGGGCGGCGCTCAGGCTCTCCTCGATGCGCAGCAAATTAACTGCAGGCGCGGTGGTGGCGGTGCCCCAGGTCTGGCCTTGCACGCGGCCACCAAAGGCCTGGTGCTGCAGGTAGTAGAACCGGGCGGCCCGCTGGATGTCGGTCAGCGTCTCGCTGGGCGTGTCCTGCGTCCACTTGAATATCTCGCGGCTGCTGAGCGCCCATTTGAACTGGCGGACAAACTCCTCCAGGTGGTTTTGCACCACGCGGTACAGGTTGACCACGTCGCCGTTGATGTCGTTGATGACTTCCACCTCGGCAGGTTGCCGCAGAAAGTACATGGCTGCACCGCCAGCAAAGACCTCCACATAGCAGGTGTGATCGGGAAAGCGGTGCAGGATGGTGTCGGCTAGGCGGCGCTTGCCGCCGAGCCAGGGGATAATTGGGGATGGCATGTAAATGTGTGGTCCAGTGGGTTGATACACTTGGCCCGCCTCCCGGGAGGTGGCAGGGCCTTGGCTGGGCCACGGTCTATTCGTGGAATGGCGGCTGGTTTGGGTGTTAGCGCACCTTTGCCAGTCGCCCTGTCTTTACACCAGGTGTAAAGACAGAAGTTCAGGATTCGTGTTGCGGTTCCTCGCGTAGTGGTTGGTCATTGGGGGCCGCCGTGACCTTGCGGCGGTTGGGGCACTCCACATGCGAGCACTCCCACAGATCGTTATCAGGCTTGGGCTTGCGCAGGCACACTGCGCATGGTGTGACGGGTTTTGCCATGGCACAGGTGCCCTAGGGTGCAATCGGTGCAGTGCAGGCCCGCAGCGCCGCGTCCAGGCGCTTCTCGTAGCCTTCACGGCGCAGAATCTCCACCTGGGCCGCTTGGGTGAACTGGTCGAGGGTGGGCTTGGTCTTGAATTGCTCGGTCGGCATGATCGGCCGCTCGGGCACTTCTTCTTTGCACTCCACGGGAAACGGCACCTTGATGGTCTGCAGCGTGGCGTTGCAGCCAGCCAGCATCAGGGTGGCGGCAAGTGTCGCGATTGGCTTCATTTACTCCCCCGATCTGCCCACCAGGCATCAACCCGGTCGCTGGCACTTTTGCAATCGCTACCTGGTGTGGTTGCTGGTGTTGCCAAGATGGCATCGGCCTTGGTGTTGTCGACCGCGGCCGCATGCTTGGCCTCCTCAATCCGAGGCGCTGCAGCGGCCTTGCGTAGATCGGCCTTCTTCTGCAGGCTGTCCACGCCGGCACTGCAGGCGACTGCTGCACCGGTGGCCTGTGCAGTTTTCTCGACCGACACGACTGCCTTGTCGCGCTGGCCGAGGTAAGCCCAACCAAGGGCGGCATTGATGGCCACGCTGATGGCGAGGGCTATTGCAAGGGCTTTGTTCACGTTTGCACCCCCTGCAAGCACAGGGCCTGCTCCTTTGCGCGGCGACCAGTCAAGCCAGGCAGCGCCACCAACACACCCGCAATGCGAGCCTTATCCCACTTAGGCAGCTCATTGCACGCGCCCGCAATGTCACCAGCTCGCAGCTTGCGTGCTGCGGCGCTCCTGGTTGTGTCGCAGGCGATGCGCGGCCCCAAGTTATAGGCCGCATCGGCAAACGCGGCTAGCACAGGATCTGGCAGGCCAGGCACGCAGGTGTCCACGTCGGCCACAGCGCGGGCCATGTCGGCGTCGAGCCTGGAGCGACATTCCTGAAGGCTGTAGACCTTGCCCGGCTGCACGTTGGTGGTGGAGCCGTAGCACACGGTCAGAATGCCCGGTGGGTCGCGGTAGGCCACCTGGCGTAGTCCCTCGGCGGGAATGGCGATGGCCGTGGCCAGGGCGGCGGCAATCACTCTACTCTTGGCGCTCATTTGGGCACGCCTCCACCTTTGAGTGCAGCCCAGAACGCCAGGATGGCGCTGCAAGCCATGGCGATGTAGCCCAACGGCTTTGCAAGCTTGCCGATCATGGCTAAAACCCGAAAGGCACCCTGAAAACTCCGCAGCAGATCCACCACTTCGCTGGTGTTGGCTTGCACCTGGTTGGTAGTTTCGGTGTTGGCCTTCAGTTCAGCACTCAGCTTGCGCATGGTCGCTGAGCCATCGTTCAGGCGCTCATCCACCTTGGCACGCCACTGGGCGTATTCTTCGCGTCGGTCAACTACTGCTACTGTTGGGTCTTGCGCTTCGCTCATCGGATCTCCGTGTTTTTGATGAAAGTGAGGTGTGAGCCCAGCTCCAGTGCGCGCTGCACCACAGAGTCGGGCCGAGACAGGGGGCCAAGGTCAATGGCGGCGCGCATGAGCACTTCGCGCACCAGGGCGGCGCACTCGCTCACCGTGCCAGCTGGCAGGGGTTTGAAAAAGGCCTTGATGGCATCCCATCGGCTGTAGGGCGCACCCAGCACCGTCAGCACGTATTGGCAGGTGGCATAGGTCCACCGGGCGCGCATGGGTAGGTGGTAAAAGCTGCCAATGCTCGACAAGGGCACACGGTGCGCACAGGGGCGCACGGCCTCCACCACATACACCCGGCCATCAGACTGGTCCACCTCGATCACACCCACATGGCTGTAGGTGGATAGAGTGCACACCCGCACCGCGCCGACTTGAATGTCATGCCAGGTAGACCACCCGCCATGGCTCTGCGCAATCAAGTCACCGCTGCGGAACGACCTGCGCGCCCAGCCATAGTGGACCTGGAGCGCGTTAGCCTTGAGTTTGCGCAGTGACTGCGGTTTTTTGGTTGCAACGTCAGCCATGGCCGCCACTCCGGTCAAACGGCGCTAACAGCGTGTGGCGGAACCACAGCGCCAAACCCAACCGCCAGCCACGCCCCTCACGGCACAGACGCGCCACGCGCTCCGACACCGTAAGCTCGCGCGGCAACTCCAACCACAGCATCGTGGCCACGGTAACCTGCACGATCAAATCCACCAGCAGTCCGACCACCACGACGGTGTAACCAGCCCACAGCGCAAAGCCTTTGAGCTGGCCCGCGTCTTTGGATTGCTTGAGGTTCATGGTTGCCAGAAACAGCACCCACAGGCCCCAGAGCGCAAACAGTGCAACTGCGGCATGCGTCACAGCACTGCCCCGGCGATAAACAGCGCATCGATCTGTTCTTCTGTCAACCCGAGCGCAGGGCCAAGGGTGGAGACAAAGCCGTTGTGCCGCACCACGTCATTGCTGTATTCCCACTCGATCAGCGCCTTGTCTTTGGCCGGACTAGGCAGGGCGTTGATGGCGGTGTTAACCGCATTTAACAAGCCAGCCGTGAACAGCACCAAACGCGCCTGGCGCATGGTGATTTTGGTGGGCACCAGTGATGGCGGCGGGGATGGTGTGAACTCACCATCCGCATAGCTGTTTCCCAGCAGCGACGCATCAAGCGAGGCAATGGCAATCATGTCGGGCGCGTCAATAGCGCTGTGGGTTTCGGTGACGGCGCTGACTACGCCGTTAGTGATTTGTGCGTAGTACATGTTCAATAGAACTCCGTCAGTTCCCAAGAGGTTGATCCACCACTAACGCCATACGTCACGCTGTGGGAAATGGAAGTAGTGCTTGCCAATGAAATTCTGGCGTTTCCTGGCACTCCACCCCCGCCACTGCAATCGCTACCCAACTGCCGTAACTCACACTTGGCTGTCACAACTGCTGAGATAGTGACAGAGCTCACGTTATAGGCCACAGTTCCCCGCTGAATCGACTTGACAGCCCGCCCGCCCGTAGGTTGCCAGTTGGTCGTATCACTGCTCGGGTCAGTAGACCCAGCACCAGCGCTCTTGCGCATGTAGTACTGGTAATCGGTCGGGCTCCATACAACCTTTCCAGCTGCATACGTGGTGCCAGTTACCCAAACCTTGGGGGTCGAACCCCCAAGAAAATCACTTGCCGCGCTCATAGCGAAACCCTCCAGGTAGATGTTGAATAAGTGGCCACCAGGTGGTGCACGTCGAGGTCCATGTTTTCCGACAGCGCCTCAATAGTGCTGCCATTGCGCGCCAGCACGTTGTCGTAGGCGTTGGACACTGTTACCTCCACCGCGTTGCCACTGCCAGGCGATGCGGGCAAGCTCAGAGTGCACACGCCTGCATAAATGATTTCGTAGTGAAACCCCGCCACGGCTGTGTAGGTGGATGCGTTGACCTGCACGATTGGCCGCACGATGTCGATCAATGCCCAATTAGTGGCATCTGCACTGGGGTCAGTAGTACCAGCGCCTGCGATGATGCGGCGGTAGCTGCGTTGGTTGATCGGGCTAAAGCGCACGTCATACAGCGCGTAGGTGGTGCCACTTACCCACACGGTGGCACCCGCATAGCCAGCGGCTAGCGCGCTGTTGGCTGCCACGGCGATGGTGTTGGCGGCTACCTCAACAGCGTTGTTATAGGTGCCCGTAGCATTGGCATAAACATTGGCCTTCAGCGCATCCTCTTCGGTCTGAAAAGCCGGAAGTGCAGCAAAGAACGCATCGCCCCGTGAATCAAAGTTCGTTGGGTCTGACGTGCTAGGTGGCGTCGGGAGCGCGGCTCCGTCTGCGGGTGGTGTGGTGGGTGCTGTTGCCATGGTTACATTTCCTCAAGTTGTAGGTCTACTAGGGTGTGCTCTGTGTGCTCGAAATTGAGCGGGAACGCTCGGTAAACACCGACGCACAGCAGCGATTCGAAGCGTGGGTCTTCCTTTTTGTCATCAAGACCGGACCAGAGAGCGGAAACGGCGTTCAAGGTCTTTTTCAGCGCGCGCAATGTCTCCACGCGCTCGTTCTCGACCAGCAGCGTGTAGGCATGTTTTGGAACGGTGCGTTTGGGAATAAGCGTGCTCAACGTGCCGTATGGGTCGCGCTCAAACTTGCTGAAGTTGTCGGAGTCAACCTTCGCACCCTTCAAGATCCGACCCATATAGACGTTCATGTTGAAAAACACGCCAGCGCACTTGCAAGTACCCCCTGTGATGGTGATCGTCAACGTTGCGCCAGTGATGGGCGGAAGGTCAAACATCACGATGGATTCTTGATACCGGAATGCGCCGAACAGGTAGTCCGTCCATGTCAGGGTGTTGCGCAACAGCGTGTTGACGGTCTTTGTAAAGTGGACCGTTGCGCCAATCGTCAGTTCAACGGTGACGGTGTTGGACTCAAGCCCGACGATGCCAACGCTGTTGATTCGCTTGCCGGGCGCAATTGCTACAGTGAGTGGTGACGCCAGCACAGTCTGCACATTGCGGTCTGTTTGAAACATGGCCCACTTGTTGGTCGGGCGCGTCTCCTCCCAGCGCAGTGGCGTTGTCTCCGGTGTTCCGGCATCCACGCCAGCTACCTTGCACGTATATACCTTGTGGGTTGTTGTGCGGATTGCTTCCGTACCAATGCTGTAGTTTGTCGCAGCGCTCCAAGCTGTTTCACCTGCTCCTGGCTCCGGTGCAGTGCTCGACACCAACATGGCATCAGTTACGGTAGTTGGTGGAATGACTCGCATCACACCACCTCCTTGCTGTTCATGTGCTCGCCGCCGTCTGTCACATCGGAAAACATCTTGCGCAACTTTTCATTGCTGGCCTCGATTGCAGCCAATCGACGCTCCATACTCTTGAATACTTCCATGTCGATACCTGCACTTACCGGTGGCGCTGTGCTGGGGATGTACGCTGGCGGGACATAGGCTTGAGTGGGTGCGGTTTGTGCTGCAACTCCGGTGTAGTTCGGCGCGGTCAAAGACCCGCCCGCATTACCCGCACCAGACACTTTGCCAAGCGAGTCCAGGATGTAGGATGTGAATAAGGCCTGCTCCACAGCGGACTTGCTGTTGGCTTTGTTGGCTGCGTCCAGCGTTTTCGCAAGGGCTGGAATGTCTTGCATTGCGGCTAGATCACCTGCTGCGGCTTGAGCCATTTCGATTGCAAACTGCGCCTTGAGCTTCGCAAAGCTATTCGGCCCGGTTTCGAGCGAACTCGACCGAATGTCAGTCATCGTTGCGATGATCGCGTCAGCGGCTTTCTGCCACGCGGATTTAACATCGTTAGCTGCAGATGCCGCCCCCCCACCACCAGAACTGCCAAACTCTTGTCTGGGTGGTTCTGGCTTCTTATTGGGATCGACAAACCCCGCTACATAAGGGTTCAGCGTATTGGCACCAGCAACTATCGCTGCATACTGCCTATCACCCTCAACGGTGCCAATCTTGCCCGCGTATTGATCCACGACAGCGCGGATTTGCTCACGGCTCGCCCCGGCAATATCAGCGGTCGAAAAGCCCGTGATGCCCGCCGCTTTCAAGCCGTCTGCCACAGACTGGTACGTTTGCTGGCGCTGCTCGGCTGGCGTGTAGTAGTTTTGGAACAAGGCGGCTGTTTGCGCTTGGAAACTTTGCAACCCACCAAACGCCTGCGCAAGACCCTGCGCCGCCGCACCCCCGGCTGCCGACACATCAAAAAGTGTGTATCCAAGGGTGTTAAACACCGAGTCAACAACAACCAACTCGTCAATCACGCCATGAAGACCGTCGATAGTTGTAAGGCTCAGCTTAGATACGTCTACCCCCAAGGTAGCGAACCCATCTTTGATCGCTTGCAGGTCTACACCCAAGCGCATCATGGTCTGCGATGCTGTCTCACCCTCCTTGCTCAGGCTAGTAATGGATGTGCCAAAGGAGCTCGAAACAAGCCCATCCGAAAAGCCGGTGAGCGCTTTGTCAATTGCCGCCTGTTGCTCCTCTGGCTTCAATCCATCGAGGCTGATGTCAATGGCTTTGCTGTATCCGTCAATCTTGTCAACACTAAGGCCCAGCATCCCGGCGAACGTCTTAACAGACGACACCACAGTTTTGAGGCCTTTGTCAACGTATGCAGTAACACCGGCGTCGGCAGCGCTGTACTCGCTGTTATGCGTGGTGTAACTGCCAATACCCAAAAAGCCCCGGTGGTCTTGAGTGTAGTCCGTGCGCTTTTGCAGGCTGGAACCCGATGCAGTCAGAGTGCCCGACAAGCCGCCACCCACATTGCTAACGTTATACCCACCAAGTACAGAGTACATGGCTTGAGAACCTAGCGCACTGCCAGACAAGATCGCTGCGGTCTTAGGGTCGATGCCGATGCCCTGGAGTATCCTGTCAATACCACCAACCATGCCGTTGGGGCCTATCAGCCCGCCATCGCTTACGGTGTAACCTTCGCCCCCCTTGTTTCCATACTTGAAACCCTTGTCGTAGGCTTCGCCGCTGGCCATCATGCCCATCGCAATCCAACCAACCACAGGAATTCCCGCGAAGCCAGCCGAGGCGCCCATGCCAGCGCCGTTAGCCGCATTGAACGCAGCATTAGACGCTGCACCCGTAAAAGTGCTACCGACTACCGGAGTAGCCGCTGCCGTACCGCCAAGTCCTAGCCAACCACCTACCGCACCTAATGCAGTTTTTCCGTAGCTGTAGAGTGATGAGCCGCTAGACAACAAGGTGCCAACACCACCACCCGAACCCCCTGCGCCGCCAGTAAAGCCAGTGATTGCACTGCTGATGGCCCCGGCAACCGGGTTCACCACAGCACTAATGATGGGCCGCAGCACCAACGTCTTGAACATGTTGACAATCGTGTCGCGCATGTTCTCTGCAAAGCCCTTGCCCGACTCAAAGCCGCGCAGCAGTGCATCGGTCAGAGACTGGTTGATGCTGTCAGCAGTGCGCTGCCAGCCATCGAGCACCACCCTGCGTGCTTCGTTGTTGCCCTCGACCACCGCGTTGGCAGCAGCCTGGGCCCGCAGCTCAGCGCGGCGCGCTTCGGCCTCTGGGCCATCGCCCAGGTTCAGCTTTTCGATGGTGGCAAGTTCTTTGGCCAGCCGGATCTCTACCCGGCGCTGGGCGATGATGCGCTCGCGCTCCTCTTGCGAGCGGCCGATGAGCGACAGCTGCAGCTCCAGCGTTTCGGTCTCTTGCGCGGCTGCGGTTGCAGCCTCTGTGAGCCGTTGAGACGCTTGCTTGTATTCGGTCTTCTCCAAGGCCTTGACAAAGCGCTCCTGGGCTTCAATCTTGGACTGCAGTGCCGCCACGTAAGCAGGCGCGAACTGGGTGGAGTTATCAGCCTCTACGGCTTGCTGTTTCAGCAGGGCCAGCGTGCTCTGCTCGATGGCCGTTTTGGACTTGCCAAAGTTAGCGTTGACAGCCTCTTGCCCCAGCGCCTGGTCTTGGATGCTGGTGGCCTGCTTGCGGATGGCGTCGATCTGGCTGTTGAGCGTGGCTTCCGAGGCCTTGAGGGCCTTTTGGTAGTCCTGCTCAACCACGATCTGCCTATCAACCACAGCCAGGCTCTCTGCGATGGCCAGCGCCTTCAATTTCTCAGCGCGCGCGACACCGGTGATGGAAGTCTTCAGCGCCTCTTGGATCTTGATGACCTGGTTCTCGCCATCGGTAGCCTTTTTGGCATCAGGCCCCTGCGTCTTGAGCTGGTCGAGATACTTAGTTTGCTCGATGAGCTTGGCGCGCAGGCCCGCCACCTCGGATTGGCCGGTACCAGCCGCGCCAGTCTCCGCAAACTTTTTATTGATGTCGGCAATGCGCTCGCGCAAGTCCTTCTCAGTGATAAGACCTGCCACGATAAGGCTCTGGCCTTCGATCCGGGCCTTGGCAACGGCTTCGTCGCGTTTAGCAGACTTGGTCTTGAACTCGTCGCCCTGCTTATCAAAGGCAGCCAAAGCCTTGACTTGCTCCGCCTCCGCCGCCCGGTTGGCGGCCACTTTGCCACTCAGGCGCTCCACCTCGCGCAGCGACTCCACCCTGGCACGGGCTTCCTCAATATCAGACTCGCGCACCGGCGCGGTCAGGTTGAGCCCACGCTTGGTGGTTGCACCTGGGCGCTGCAGCCGGTCTAACTCTGCTTGGGCAGCGGTAATCTTCTGGCCGAGGGTGTCGTCACGGCCAATGCTCTTCAGGTCATCCAGCGCCCCTTTGGCGGCCTTGGCAACTGCATTCCACCCGCGCTCGAACAAGCCCAGGTTGTTGACGATTTCTGAAGCGCGCGAGCTGATGGCGTCTGCGTATGCAGTCTGCGCCAGGGCTGCGGCCTCGGCCATGCGGCCTTGCTCCTCCAGCGCTTTGATCTGCCGGTACAGGCTGGCGGTGAGGTAGTTGGTAGAGTCGTTGAGCTTGAGGGAGGCCTCTACGGGAGACTTCCTCAGCTCATCAAACTGCTTGACGGTGTCGCCAACCGCCTGCCCAGTGGCTTTGCTGTAGCTGATGGCGGCTGCAGAGAATTTTTCAAGGTTCTGGGAGCCCACGGCACCAGACTGCACCACAGCGGCCAGCGCCTCCGCTGCAGCACCTTGAGTGCTGCCGGTTATCTTGGCGACGTTAGCCGTCATGGTGCCCAGCTGGGACGCGGTTACCCCAGCGGCATTACCCGACAGTACGATGGACTTGGTGAACGCCTGTGCCTCTTGGCTACCGGTGTAGTAGGCATAACCCACTGCGGCCACTCCAGCGGCCAGCACGGTGAAGGGGTTTACCAACCCCGTCACATACGTGCCCAGCGCGCGTGCGGCATTGCCCGCACCGCCAAACATGTCTTTGAGCTGGCCACCCTGTTGCAGCAGCACCGTGAGCGGCCTTTGCCCGCCCTGCAGGCTGGTCACAATGTCGGTGAACTGCGCGGGCACACCGCGCATGGCAGCGGCCGTGGCTTTGGCAGACATGCCAATGCCGTCCAGCGATCCGCTGGCCGTGCGCTGGGCCTGCACAGCGGCTTGCTCAGTCTCACGCAGCTTGGCAAGTAGTGGCTCAAACTTGGCCCCGTCCAGGCCCTTCTCGCTGATGTTGAATTCGATGCGTTGGGATGCGGTCTTGCCCAAGAGCTCAAACTTACGCGTGGCGCGCTTGATCGATGCTTCGATCTTGCCCTCGGCCCGGGTGAACTTCTCAGCGCCCTTCTCTGCAGCAGCGCCAATGCCGTCAACAGCCTGGCCAGCTTTGCCAGCAGCGCCCACAACATCGGTCGCCATGGCCTGGGCCTTGTCGGCAACCAGGTCAAACGCCTCTGTGGCCTTGTCCGCACGGACAACAACCTCGCCCTGAATACTTAGATCGTCTGACATGCGTATGAAGTAAAAAAGCCACCGAAGAGGTGGCTAGGTTTTGTTGATTTCAGGTATTGCCGCAAGCTCCATCACCTGCAGGTCTGCCAACATTTGGTCCCAGGCTTCAGGGCTGCTTGTTGCCCGGTCAATGAGTCTGTAGACGGAGGAGTAGCGAAGGCCGGTGACGCCTGACATGCTCACGCACCACTGCGTTTGCAAGCGGCAAAACAGGGCGAAGGCCTCCAGGTTCTCGGGCCATATCTCGATATCGCCATCGTCGAAGTCGTCGAACTCAAACCAGTCATCCGCCGCTGCGTTTTGCTTGGGCGGGCGCTGGTAGAACGCTACGGCGATGGCTCTTAGTTTCCCAATCGGCCATCGACAATGGCAGCGCGGTACATCTCAATAATTGCACCCGGTGCGCCAGGGAATTCGTTGGCCAAGTCCTGCAGCGACTGCAGTGACAGCTCCACATCCAGATTCCAGCCGGTGACGATGTCCAGGATGTAGGCGGCGCTGGTTTCGCTGGACTGTTCCAGGTGGTCTTTAAGGCTGAACGCCTTGCCTTCATCGGGCTTGCCCGCTTCGGTCTCGGCTTTGACCGCTTCGGTCTCGGCTTTGACCGCTTCCAACGTGGCGGCGGTCTTGGCGTCGATAAATTCGCCAAACTCTTTGCGCGTGCGGTATTTGAAGGTGCACTCCACGCTGCCGGTGGTGCCGTCCAGCATCTGGATATTGATGGTGCGCTTGAAGTCTTTAGGGCGTTTGCCCAGAACGAGTTTTGCCATGGTGTTGTTTCTTTCGCAGAGTTGAGAACAAAAAAATGCCCGATACCCAGCCGCCGCTCCCTGCGAAAGGAGACAGCGGCCGGGCCGGTGCGGGGGTGCCTTTTAAGAGGCGTAACGGGTGGAACGGTTGTTGCCGCTGATGGCAACCTTGCAGGTGACGATCTGGCCTTCAGTCATGATTTCTTCCTCATTGAGGGCAACCGTGCATGGCAGGTAGGTCACAGCGCCAGACTTGGCAACGCTGCGCATGATGGTGTTGGTCTGCACTTCAGTGAGAGACTTCAGCGCGACGTAGCCAGGCGTGCCGATAGCGTCAGCATCCAGTTCCAGCGTGCGGTCCACAGCGCTAAAGCCGTCGTTGATGTTGTATTCAACATCGCTCTCGACAAACTTGTAGGTGACCTTTTTGGGCTCGCCGCCGCTGGACGAAGGTTTAAGCACCGATGCCAGTTGCACCCAGGTGGTGACCTTGCGCACGGTGCCAGCGCCGCCACTGGCGGGGTAGAAGGTGGTGTTGGTGGTGTCCTGGCCTTCCAGCACAAAGCTGTCGGTCAAGACAGTTTTGACGCGGAACGAGCGCAGGTTCAAGCGCCCCCAGCCGGAGGTGATCTCGACAATGTCGCCCACGCTGTAGCCGTGGGCGGTGGACGAGACAACGGCTTCAGAAGCGTTGGAAATACCGGTGACAGTTTTGGCAGACCCGAATGCGGTAGCGATCGCAAACAGGGTGCCGGTTAGGGTGCGTGCCATGTGGTGGCCTTTCTTTGGTTAAATGCCCGCAAAGGGCGTAAAAAAACCCGCTGCCATTGCTGAGAGCGGGTGTGCTGTGAGCCCATGCGGGCACAAAAGACAAAGCCAGCGAAGTCGTTAAACCTCGCTGGCTCTGTCAGATGTTTTGTCGAATTTCTGGTGTACTTATCGGGCTGCGACTATCTCGAATCGCTGAATGCAGCCATAACTTTTGGTTGCCGGATCTGTGGTTGAAATGGCCTCGCCCTGGGGTGTGCATACGAATGCACTGGCTGCACGCAGCGCGGCTTCAATGCTGCGCACCAGCTCCAGTGCGTCCAGCCGCGTGGTTGACCACACGGTGATCTGCATCAGGGTGAAGCGCTTGTCAGGCGCGGTGCTATCCACATAAGAGACCGCCTCGCCACCCAAACCCTGCCAGGTGACAAAGGGGTGGGCCGTTCCATTGGGCGCAACGTCGGGGAACACACGCGTGCACTCGGTTAGCAGCAGCGTGTGCAGATCAGTTTCCATGGTCATGATTTGCGCACCTCCTCAAGGTAGCGGACTTTGATCGCTTTGCGCACCTGGGTACGCGTCTCAACCACCGAGCGGCCGATGAACGAATGGGCTGGCGAGTGGCGTGTGCCCAGCTCCACCATGAAGCCGTAAGGGGCCTCGGTCTTGTTCCAGCTCACTTGGTAGGTGGATACATCCTTGAAGCTCTTGTCCTTGCTAAACACCTGGTAAATTGAATCGCGCAGGTTACCCGGGCTGTAGGGCCCATACACCTGGTTGGTGCCATGGAACATGTGCGCGTGTTCGCTCACCGGTACGTTGATACGCGCACGGTCGTAGATGATCTGCACACCCGCCTGGGCAGCTGGCCGGGTGGCTGCGTGCAGGACGTCTAGCTTGGCCTTCAGTTGCTCTTTGAACTTGGCCGCGTTCATGTTGATGGTCATACCCATGTCAGGCCACCAGTTCACAAACGAGGTCGGTATAGCCCTTGCGCCGGTTAGGCAATTGCGCCTTGATGTCGAACACCTCGCCGCCATACTCCACACGCATACCGGCAGTGACGCCAGCCAAATAGCGAATGCGCATGCTGACTTTGACGATGGATGTGTCTGCGCCGGCCTTGATACTCTCAGCGCCGGAGTTGTAGCGCAGGTTGGCCCATACGGGCGGGCAGTAGGCAGCCCAGTCATCAGGCAGCGGCTGGCCTATGGCGTCCACTGCACCAGTGCGCTGCATGATGCTGATGCGCGTGTCCAGCTTGCCGATCATCACCATGTCACTTGCTCCAGATCTTGACGGTATTCAGCAGCGCCTTGGCTGCGGGTGGCTGTATGTCGTCAGCCACGATGGCATCGCCACGGTTCTCATTCAAAAAGGCCACCATCAACAGAATGGCCGCGTAGACGGCCTTGGGCGCGGTGGTGTAGCCCGCCACATAGCGGATACGCACCGCGTCAGGCGTGTTCTGCGTGCTGGGCCAGTACTTGCCGTAGGCGGGAGCCACCGCGCAGGCATCGCCATACAGGCTCAGCACATAGTCACCGCCAGGCACGGTCTGCTCTGCGCCCGCCGTGTCGGTGTATTTCACGCTGTTGATACTGGCTACCGGTGGCATGTCCAACTCTATGACCTGGTGGCCATCGCATGGGAAGGCCTGCAGCGCCATCTCCAGCGTCTGCGCGGCCAGCGCGCGGCCGGTGTACTGCTCGGCTACTTCGCGCGCGGCAGTGATCCAGGCTTCGATCAGGGCGTCTTCGGTGGTGTCCGCGTCGGCCTTGATGTGCAGGCGTGCTTCGGCCAGGGTGACTGGCTCGGTGGCTACGGGGGTGACTACTTTGTGGGTCATGTGCATAATTAGGTCACTGTCATCGCTGCCAAAACAGGTTGAAACTCGGTTTTCATCAAATCGTCAGCGGCTACGCTTGGATGCGTACCGTCTGCGGTCGCATAAAACGCCCCACCGTTAACAATCCATTTCGATTGGTTAACACCACGTGCGGCAAGGGGAACGTGGTTTGTGTTGACAGAGCCGAACCGGGCTAGTTCCACCATTTGCGTATCGATGTTGTTTGGATAAGCGCGAGTTGTCGTTTGGTTAGCCTCGGTCGCAAAGCTGTCACTTGATGTACAAACAGGCGTCAGGCCAGACTTAACAATCTTGTCGTACCCGTATGTATTTTTGGCAATGGACCAATAAGTGAAGAAGTCCAGCATCGCATTGAGGTTATTGGTCCCCATCTCGTCGATCAAGACACGGGCATACTTTAGGTAAGGCGTCCACCCCGTCGCTAACGCCGCATCTCTTTGTGACTTCCCGCCCTTGGAAAATTCGATATTTGGCACGCCAAGCGCCATACACGCCTTCTTGATGTACAGGCCTGGGCCTTGGTGCGTAGTCGCAACGATGCCTTCGACGATGGAATCTCCAATCGTGAAGCATGTCTTCGGGTCGCCAGAAACAAACTTGCCAACCATGATTGGGCAATAACCGAGGTCATCGAGCAATGGCGAGCCTCCGCTATACGTTAGCGCCCCCGTGCTAGATATGGCGTTTGTGATGGTTGTTGCTGCCGGGTCATAACGGAAACCCTTGGCGCTGGTGTCGTATATCGAGCGCCCAGCCACAATCTTGTGCCCTGCCGTTGTGACGTGCCCACGGATGCGAACGCAAAACAGCATACTCGCGGGAAACTCGGTCAGGCTGGTGAACGCAGAAGGCAGAATCGCGTCAGACACTACCGTTGTAGCAGCGCCATCTGCCACTGTAAAGCTGCCGCTGCCTGCTACCTTAACCTGCACCGATTCGGCAACTCCTGTAACACGCTCCAGGTACACCTCGTCGATTATGATCGCGTTGCCTGCCGCCGTTGCGGGCCAGTACACGTTCGGGAAGTCCAGCTTAATCTCAGACAGGGCGCTTGACGCAATAGGCATCTCAAACCGGCAAGCGAAGTTGAGCAACAGACCGCTTGTGGTGTACGCAATGCTTGGCAATCGGTTCTTGGTAGAAACTCCGCGCAGCACACCCGGGGTGGCTGTAGATGCTGGCGTCGGTGTGGTCAGCGTTTGCAATTCAGCAACGGACAACCGTGTTGGGTAAAACCGGATGCTCTTAATGTGCCCAGCGTTTCCAGCGCCGGAGGTTGACAACAGCCGAACGTCTGATCCGCTAAATGTGGGCTGCACGCTGGATGTTGCCGAGCCGCCATTGCTCACGGTGTCACTTGTCACGCCAGACCATGCAATCGCCGTCTTTCCGGGTGCTGTGGCCGATAGAACAGTGTTTGCACCAGAGCCGATGATGGTTCCCGTCCAGCAATCATGCTCGACTAAGAACGTGCCCTGTGATGTGCTAGTCAGCCACGATGTGTCGTTAAAGATCGCAGTTTCTGCGGCTTGTGAGGCCGTAGCTGCAACGGTATCGACGTAGCCAACTGGTGCGCTGGTATTGGCTATTGACACTCCGTAGACCTGCACCGCGTCTGTCACCACTGCTGTGTAATTTCTGCTTTCCGGCAAAGTGTCTGCACTCACGCCCAATACGTATTCCTTGTTGCCGGTCGATACCCATGTTCCAGTGATGCCAATAAGGTACACGCCACCACTGAGTGCGCGGAACCAGAACTGCCCGCCAGTCAACACTGAGGTATCAGGTATCGGCAACATGCCGCTGGTGCCGTCAAGCCGGAAGTTGCAACGCAATCCATTGTTGTTGAACTGGTTGCTCATGCGCAGGTAGCATGAGTAGTTTGTTGCGCCAGACGCGGCCTTTACAAACGCTTGAAATGTCTGCGTGACACCGGCCGTTACAGAACCGGAATTCTTCTTTATTTGGTGGTAGTTGGCCGTTGCAGTAGCTGCCACTTTGCTTAATTGCGACATCACACCAGCGCCTGCATCTCCAGCTACAGCAGCACTCGCCCCTGTGTACGCCCAAGACGCATCATTGAAGCTGTTGCTATAGGTGATTAGGTTTGTGAACGCCGGTTCAATAGCCAGCCCACGATTTACGCCATCCCAAGACTCGAATGCTGGTGTTCCTGTTGCAAGGGAAGTCAATACACCAGCATTGATGTAGTTGCGTGTGCCAGCGCGGGCGAATGTGATTCGACTGTCCAAGCTGGATGTCAGGTCAAGATTTAGCGTATAGGGGAGCGCAGCTGCCGCACTACGCGACCGCAGCAATACCGAACGCAACGCAGCACGCATCAGACAGCCACCGCATTCAACCGCACAGCCTTGACAGTCTGCGCTGCAGGCGTGTAGGCACCAATGGTCTGCAGATAACCATACAGCGAGGTGCTAGCCCCCATCTTGACCTTCTTTGGAACCTGTGGCGCTGGTTGCGAAAACAGCGTGGCCCCCAGATCCACCGGCACCGGCAGGTCGATGTACCCCAGATAGGTGGCGCGGTCACCGGATGGCAAGTCAAACGCCGCGTTGTCGGCCAGCGCGCTGCCAGGCGTGGCGCTGTACAGGTGCAGGCGGAAGGCGGCCATGCCAGAAGGAACGGCGGCCACATCCACACGCAGATCCACGTCGGTGATCAAGATATGGCCATTGGTTGGGCCGATGTCCGCAAAGGTGAGCACGGCAGCGGTAGCACCCACCACATCCAGCGCGGCGTAAGCGGTGGTGTCGTTGGGGCGCGTGAACTCTGCTTGCGCCTGATACGCCAAGCCGCGGACGTAACTCGCGCCGTCTTCAAAGACCTGCGCGCCGGATTGAGATGGTGTGCCCATGGGGATATTCCTTGAATGTGTCGAACCGTTGGAGCGAGCTACAGGGTGCTCTGCAATGCCTGCTGCCGGAGTGGGCAGCAGGCATCACGCAACAACCTGGCTATCAGACAGGTGGGTTTGCGGTCGGCTTGATCGACGCGCTGCCCAACACGGCCACGGCCGACATGAGCGCAGCCGATGCATTGGCACTGGGCGTGATGGTCAAACGCACATAGCGCTTGTTGCCCTTGTAGCCAATCTTGCGGCACTTGTCGTCATCGCTGAAGATGAAGCCAGCCAGTGTGGTGGTGCCAATGATGTCGGCAGCAGCCACTGCGGAGGCGTCCGACAGATTGGATACAGCGCCTTCGTCCATCGTCACCGCAAAGGTGGCGTCGGCGTCAGCAATGGAACCCAGCGCGATCAAGAACGTCAGGGAGTCATAGCCCTGGCGATCAATGATCTGGCTCACCTGGGCCGTGTTGTCTGCGACGGAAACGGGCGAGATAGCCCGCTTCACGTCAATCATGTTCATGAGGTCTTTCATGGGGAGGTTTCCTTAAAGAAGAATGGTTGAGTGAAGCCCGGCGTGCAAGACGCGCCGCCGGGTGGGCTTGGATTACGACGTGGCGATCTTGAAGAGCTTGAGCGCTTCAAAATTGGCAATGCCGCCGCCTACGCGCTTGCGCGCCACAAACTTGACGTAAGGCACAGCGGTGTACGGGTCACGCAAGATGGCCATGCCCTTGCGGTCGATCACGTAGTACGCCTTGTTGAAGTCGCCGAACGCAATGGGGTATGTGTTGGCACCAACGTCTGGCATGAAGTCATCAGTGGCGACTGGGTAGCCCAGCAGCGTGCCAACAGCGCCAGCCATCAGGTTGGACGGTGCAGTCATGCCCCACAGATAGTTGCCTTGCCCGTCCTTGAACTTGCGAATGGCGCCCAGGGTGAGGTCATTCATGGTCCAGGCGGCGCCAGGGCGGTACTGGCGCTTGAGGGCATGCACCGTGTCGATCAAGTAGTCGGAAGGGTTGGACGATGCAAAGTTGCTCGCACCGCCACCAGCCACGTAGCCGACCGATCCCCATGCATAAGACGCATTGGCGACGATGCTATAGGTCTCAAAACCGCGTGGGCCGTTTACACCATCGCCGGTGATGAAGTCAGCGCCTTCCATTTCGGCAAACTCGATACCGATCTCGGTCATCAAATCCGCTTCCACATCCTGCACACTGTCTTCCAGCGATTCAAGGGTGATTCGCTGGTCTGACAAGTAGGTGCCGGTCTTGAACTCCAGCTCCACCCAACCAGGTGAGGTGCCCGTCACGGGTGCACCGGTCTCGCCAGTGCGGATGCCGCCGGATGTGCCGCTGGTCTTCACCAGCTTCTTGTAGGCTGCATTGCCAATGGAGATGACGCGGGCAAGCTGGCGCATGGCGCTGTAGCGGTGCACCACGCGGTCAATGCCGGACTCCATGTCGTAGCCGACCAGGTAGCCGCCTTGTGTGGATGTGCCCACGTTGACAGCTTTCTGTTCTTCGTTGGTCAGGCCCTTTTCACCCATGCGGATGTATTTGGACATCACGGATTTGTATTCGGCGTACTGGTCAGCACCCATGGGGGTGAACGACTTGCCGGATTCAATGGCTGCAGCTTTGGCACGCATGTTGAACGCGTTGAGTTCGCTAGCGGCCTTCTCTTCACCTTCAGCCGAACGACCAGGGCGCTGGCTCTTGAGGGTGAATTCCTTCAGTTCCTTGCCGACTGCAGTCAGGTCAAGGTTCATTTTGGCCAACTTGGACTCAAGCTCGGCCACCGATTCACCCTTCGCCAATTTGGCGAGGCGCTCATCGTTGGTCTTCTTGAATTCTTCCCAGGTGGTGCCTTGCTTGTCCACAGCTTCCTTGATGTCCAAGAGGCTGACCTCGCCCGACATGGCAAAAGGCAATGCACTGGCTGAGCCAAGCGTCGCCAAAGCGTCGGAGGACAAGTAGTCGGTAACCGGGTAGCCGGCGAAAGCGGCGCAGCACGCTAGTGCCATGACGCCGATGAGAACAAAAGTCAGATGGTTTCGTGTGAGTTTCACGGTGGTTCCTTTTAAGGTTGAGGGGACAGTGCGGAATTGCGCTTTTTGATGGCGCTTACCAGTTCGCCCAACTCGTCAGACTCCCTCTGACTCGATAGGGACTTGAAGCGGCCAATGAAGTCCGCTGCCTGCGTTTTGCTGAACCGCCCTACATCCCGCAGGAAGGCCTCCGCATCACGCACGGTTTCGATGGCATCGATCACGCTCTTGACTGAGCTGATCTGCGCCGCAGGGTTGGCTGGGAAGGTGACGACAGACACCTCCCACAGGTCTACTTTCTTCAGGGTACGGATGCCGGTCACGCGGTCGTAGGCATCCTCACGGGTCACAAAGCCGATGGACAGGCCATTGACGGCCTTTGCCTTCATCAGAGCCCGGGCTTCCTTTGCGCGCTGCACGTCATCAACCAGGAGCTGGCCCTTGACGTGCAGGCCTACGGCTTGCTCCTCCATGCTGAGGTAGGGGCCGATGGGCTCGCCGCTGCGGTGCTGCCACAAAATGGGCGGTAGACGGCCAGCGGCCTTCCAGCCAGCCAGCGATTCGGCAAATGCGCCTGGGGCAACGATTTCTTTGTACGAATCGACGTTGCCAAAGACGCTGCCGAAGCCTTCAAAGACGCCGTTGTCTTCCACCGCCTTGATTTCAAAGGGGCGTTCCAGATATTTCAGATCCATGATGTGCTTTCAGGGGGTTGATGGGAGTGCCACTGGTTTGTTGATCAGCGGTGGCAGCTTGGCGGCTTCACCGCCCATGGGGTCCAGGTCTTCCAAGGCACGGACCTCGTCTTGCGTCTGCCAGGCGGGCGATCCACCTGCACCCAAGGATCGGGCGTTGTACTCCGCACGGTCTTTGGAAGATGCCCGCAACAGGCCGCCCGCAAAGAACTTGAAGTAGTAGCCATCCTTCCGCTCGGCATCGGTCAGTAGGTTGATGTTTGCCGAGTCCTGGATGCGCTCAAACCAAGGGTTGAGGCATAGCACCTTGTGCGCTTCGAACATGGGTTCCGCACTTGCGTAGGTGTTGGCCTTGCTGCCTGTGTAGCCAATCACGATGGGGAGCACGCCGAAGAATCGGCAGACTTCTTCAACCTGCAGATCGCGGGTTTCTTTATGCTGTGCATCTACACCAGACATGGTTTGCGCCAGCCATTTGGCACTCCGATCCAGCACGAGCGGGGCACCAGTGTTGCCAACTCCGGCATTCTTCTTGATCCATTCGGCCAGCTTCTCCTGCTGAGTCTTGTCAAGGTTCCCATCTACGGAATACACGCCGCTGGGCCTTACCCCGTTTGAGTGAAGGGCGGCATGGCTTTCTTCCAGTGCGATGGACAGGCCCAGCGCCTCGCGCGCAATGGTCACAGTCTCCAAGCCCATGACGCCATCCCACGATGGCCCACGAAGGTGCCAGATCAGATCCTGTGAAAACTCCTTCGTGCTGCCGTCCTTGCCCGTCACTTTGTAGGTGATGGACCAGTCGGCGTTCTGCACCGCCTTGCAGCGGCCAGGGTTCAGCAGAATTAGCTCCTGCACCTGACCGCGATAAATATTTTTGAACGCATACGCATTGCCCATGCAAGCGTGCATCGTGAGTGTTTCTTTGAACTCGAACGATGTCTGCCATCCATTGGGCTTGGCGGTGATCACGTCATACATCGCATGGTCTCGTGCCGTGCGCTTGCGCATCAGCCCGTCTTGCTGGTAGTCCTGCATCAGCTTGAACGGCACCTGGGCGCAACCCTGCGTCGATATGGCGCGCATGCAAGCGAATGCTGCCGATACGCGGAATGCCGACTGAAGGGTCACCGATGTACCGGCCTTCGACTTGACACCGCCAGACAGCAACTCAAGCCAGCGCTCGTAAACGCCGCCCGCAGATTTGCGCTCAAAAGCGCGCGAAAGGACGCCCATTATTCGCCCCCCGCCTTTGCGACCATGCACCCGGCAACGATGGCTAAAACGCCCGCCACGATGAAGCCAGCGGGCGCGTACACCAACCAGGCGCCGTAGGCCAAGGCCGAAGCGCCGCCCACCATCAAGCCGTCTGGCAGCATGGCCATGAGTTGTTTTTTCACTGCTAGTCTTCCCAAAATGATTTCCCGGTACCGGGGTCTGCGGCTAGCGCACGATTCATCGCAACGATGGTGCCAATGGCCGCATCGATCTTGTTGCTGGCACGCGATTTGCGCGGGAAGACGTTTTCGTTTCGGTCTTCCTTCACTTCGACATTGCTCATCATCCAGACGTAGCAAGGATTTCCGTCGTGGTGAAAGCGGCCCGAGTCAACCAAGGCCGCTATCTGCTTCATCGGTTCGCTGAGGTGGCGCACTTGCTGCGGGATGTCCACAACAATCAGGCCCTCCGCTTCCAGGTTTGCCCCCAACTGGTGACCGCCCCATGGGTCCTTTGCCACTTCCTTTGTGCCAATGCTCTGTGCAATCTCTTGCACGTCTTCCTCGATCTGCGACAGCGAGATCATGTTGCCCGGTGTTGCGATCAGGTGACCCGCGTTGACCCATGCCTGGTAGTGCGCGTTTTCGGGCTTCTCCAGCGCGGCCTCAGGTATGTAGTTGCGCGAGAAGGCGAAGTAATGTCGTTCCTCAGCGTCACCCTTCCAGCACACGGTCACCACGCTGGCAATGTCCTGCTTGCTCGCCAGGTCAAGGCCGATCGCGCTGCCATCCCACGGGTTTGACTCAATACTTAACGCACTGTCACCGGCCTTCTGCAGGTTATGCAAGTTCAACCAAGGCGATGCAGCGGCAACCCAGACGTTCAAGTGCTTCGTCTTGAAAACGTTCTGCTTGCGCGGGTCCGCCAGGGCGTCCCGCTGCTGAATAAGCATGAACTCCGCGTCGACTGAAATACCGAAATTTGGGTTTGCCTTGAGCAGCGCGGCTTCCGAGGTCCAATCATCCTCATCGTCAATCGTGAAGATGATCCCGAAGCGCTGGTCATTCTCAACCACGCCTTCCAAAATCTTCTGCAGCTCCACCTGGTGCAGGTAGCACGGCTTGGATATGTCCGAGCCTGCCGTGGTGATCACCAGAATCAGCGGCTGCGACCGGGCTCCCATGCCGGTCTGCATCGTGTCGTACAAGGCCGATGTCGTGTGCTCGTGGTATTCATCCACGATTGCGCAGCTGGGCGATGCACCATCGCCAGGATTGCCAATAACCGGTTCAAACTTGCTGTTGTTGTCGACGATCGACAGGTTGGAGACATTGGTCACCACACCATACTTTTCGCAATAGCGCTGCGTTGCCCTCGCCATCAATAGCGCTGGGCGAAACACCTCCATCGCCTGGTCTTGCGAGGTGGCACCGGAATAAATCTCCGCGCCAAATTCCTCATCAGGGCCCAGCATGTACAGGCCAATGATCGCGGCCAGCGTGGACTTCGCATTTTTGCGCGGCACGATGACATCGGCCACCCGAAACCGCCGCTTGCCTGTCTTTCCATTCACCCATCCGAAGATGCTGGTCAAGATGAATATCTGCCAGGGCTCCAGCTTGATCAGCTGCCCCTTTGCCGCCCAATCACCCTTGATGTGAGGCATCAGCTCAGCAAACTTGCAGACCTTCTCCGCTGGCTGAAAGTCCACGCCGTGGTGGCTCTGCAGGACCGGGTTCCACACGTAGGGGAATCCGTCGGAACCAACCCGCTCAAGATCACGCAGGTGGCGGGCGCAGGCCAGCTTGTGCCACTTGCACGCCACGATTTTCCCGGCGACTACCTGGTGCGCATACTCAGTTGCAATGTCGGCAAAGTGTGTAGCCGACATCACAGGTCATTCCACTTATCCTGGCCGGCCTCCTGGAACAGGGTGCCTTGCCGGTTGTCACTGGTGGATACACGAGACCGCGCCGATGGCGACAGGCCGAACAGGTCCAGGTAGCGCTTCACTTCCGACGCCGCGTGCTTGCCAACAACCCAATGGTGCGAGTAGGTGAAGTTGCCGTTCGCAGTTTTGATCATCAGACCATCACCGCCGGTGTATTCCTGCCCCTCCGACTCAGCTTTTGCCCGTGCGTCGTCTGCCAACTTCATCGCACGCGTCAGTGCACGCTCGGCCCACACCATCTTGGCCCAGGCTTGGCAATACAACACCAAGGCAGCACGGTCTAACTTACTCACCAGGCCATAGCGCTCCAGCTCGAACGAGATTCGCTTCCATTCCTTCTTCGCCTCCGGCCAGATCCAGCTCGGGAAGTCTGGGATCTCGACTTCTGGCTTGAATTCATCGAGCAGCACGCCCAAAGGCTTCTTGCTCGGGTTGCCCCGAAGCGCATGGACGTTCGCGGGCAACGGTTTCGGACCCGATTGCCCCATAAAACCTCCATAAATTGTTTGTGCATACATCTGCACTGCTTGATCGCGATATCACTTCAGGGTGGATCACACCTGAGAGGGGGTACCCCCCTCCCCCCTAACCCCCGCACGAAAAAATTTGCC
>JACCEC010563892.1_pt1 | contig 30575 bp, 28 predicted proteins | sample 7450121 | NCBI WGS metagenome assembly JACCEC01 (sample SAMN15323455, study PRJNA562643) | freshwater metagenome | isolation source: river surface water | place: USA:Blue River Watershed | collected 2017-08-18 | reverse complement strand
TAAAGATATTTTAAAAAAAAGAGCATGTTGTACTGGTCAACCAACTATTGGTATAGATTTACCATATTATATTGATGAAACTAAAGGAATTGGTATTTCAAATGTTAAATTAAAAATATTTGAAAATTCTGATGCTATTACAACAGAACAATGTACTTTTATTACAGATGAATATAACAAACAAGAAGAATTTAAATATACAAGTAAACCTGGAGATACTAATACAACATCTTATAAGGGAGGATGTAAAATGTTATATAGAGATAGTACATATTCATTAAGTAAACAATTACAAGAAAATAGAAAACAATATTTACCTAATTTATATGAATCTGCATATGGACCAAGTACTAATAAAGACGATACTACAAATCCTTTTCGAGATTTAAATTGTATAAATTCTGTTTATAAATTATACTCAGATAAATTTAGGTCACCTGGTATGAATGAAGATAATTTAGCACAATCAAATGACCCACGTTGTAGTAATTCGGGTCAACAAGCATGGAAAGAAACTGATGCACAAATAAAAGGACCTATTTGTGTAAATGTTATGAATGTAGGTGGTAGTATATCATCTAGTGATAGCGCAGATTTAAAATTAAATCAAAGTTGTAGTGCAAGTAGTACAACTAATGTAAATATGCAAAATAATACTGTTACTGCTCCTGTAACAAGTCAACCAGCTACAACAACTCAACCAGCTACAACAACAACTCAACAAGCACCTGTAACAAGTCAACCAGCTACAACAACAAGTCAACCAGCTACAACAACAACTCAACCAGCACCTGTAATAAGTCAACCAGCACCTGTAACAACTCAACCAGCTACATCAACATCAAGTAAACCAGCACCTAATACTATATATAATCAACCAGTACCTAGTACTACAACAAATGTATCAAGTAAACCAGCACCTAGTACTACATTAAATCAACAATCTATTCAAACAACTGAAGAAACATCAACTATTATAAACTATAAATTATATATAGCAATTGGATTTTATTTATATTTTATTTGTATTATATTTTTAATAATAGTTTTTTTAATAAATAAAAAATAAAAATATTTAATTAATAATAAAAATTATAATATTAAATATTATAATATATGTATATATATTATAATGAGTAATGCTTTTAATGAAATTTTAAATAGTTATTCTAAAATTGTAAATAAAGATCAAAATGGTCAAACTATTTTAATGTATACTAATAATAATGATAAATGTACAACAGACTGTAATAATAATAATAATTGTTCAGGTATTGTAGTAAATGGTTCAAAGTGTTGGACCATTAAATCATTTCCTACTCCTTATTCTAAGGTAGGTTCAACAACATATATAAAAAAACCAAAAGCACCAACTGTATCAACTGTAGCACCAATTGTATCAACTGTAGCACCAATTGTATCAATGGTAGCACCAACTGTATCAACTGTCGCACCAACTGTATCAACTGTCGCACCAACTGTATCAACTGTCGCACCAACTGTATCAACTGTCGCACCAACTGTATCAATGGTAGCACCAACTGTATCAACTGCACCAACTGCATCAACATTAGCACCAACTGCATCAATTGCATCAACATTAGCACCAACTGCATCAACATTAGCACCAACTGCACCAACTGCATCAACATTAGCACCAACTGCATCAATTGCATCAACATTAGCACCAAATGCATCAACTGAATCACTAATTGCATCAACATTAGCACCAATTGCATCAACTGAATCACTAATTGCATCAACTGTAGCACCAACTGTATCATCTGTAGCACCAACTGCATCAACATTAGCACCAAATGCATCAACTGAATCACTAATTGCATCTGTATATGCACCAACAGTATTAACATTAGCATCAAGTGATGCAGTATTAGCACCTACTGCATCTGTATATGCACCAACTGAATCAGTATTAGCACCAACTGCATCAGTATATGCATCAACTGAATCAACTGTAGCACCATCTGCATCAGTATTAGCACCAACTGCAACTAATTCAACTCTAGTAGAAAATGATGATACAAATAAACCACCATCAGATTTAACTATATCAATTATTGTTTCAATTATAATATGTATTATTTTAGGATTATTAATATTTTTAATGAATAAAAAATAAAAAAATTTGAAAAATATATATATAAAAATATATAATATTAAATATAATGAAACCTGTATCTCCCTATAAGAACATTGAGCAATATACACGTGTTATATTAGAACCATATCAAATGAATAGTGATATTAAAAATTCTTTAAAAATAAATTTAAAAAAAAAAGTAGAAAAAAAATGTAATAAAAATGGTTACGTTGATGAAGTATATAAAATTTTACATGTTGCCGATGGATATTTACCAGTTGAAAGTTTAACTGCTTGTGGAATATATGATATTAAATACCATTGTAAAATATGTTTACCTGTTGAGAATTCAATAATAATTAGTCAAGTAAAAATAATAAATCAAGAATTAGTTGCTACTATTAATGGACCAATTATGACATTTATTCCTAGAGATAATGTTGATTCAACTATATGGGATATCATTGATAATTATCAACATAAACATAAAAAAGATGTAAAATTAAAAGTAGGTGATTTTGTATTAATTCAAATTGTTAATAAAAGAATTAATAAAAATGATTTACAAATTAAATCAATTGGTAAATTATTAGATTTAGCTACAGAAGAAGAAGTAAAAAAATATTTTAATACAAATGATATTACTGAACAAGAATCTAATTTTATTATTTAATTATTTAGTTATTTTTATTTAGTTATTTTTATTTAGTTATTTTTATTTAATTATTTTTATTTAGTTATTTTAATTAATTTTAATTTATTTTAATTAATTTTAATAAGTCTCTTTCAATATTTTCTAATACATTTTGTTTATAATTAGATGTTATCCAATCATTAATATCAATGTTATTAGATTTTAAAATGTTATCTCTCATAATTGTTATATGAGAACTAAAGTTTCTAATAACAGTTTTAAAATTATAATTATCTAATTTAATTTGTTTAATTAATTCAATTGCTAATATTGATGGTAAAATATTAGGATTTGACATTCTTTGATATACCCACCATGTACACCAAACTCCACAAAATCCATTAGGGTCTCCAATTCTTTTACATTTATTATTTTCAGAAATTTCTAATATTTGAAAACCAACAATAGGTAAAAAATCCTGTGGTGTTAAATATTTAATATTTTCATCAAATAATTTAAATTTATTAAACAATAACATATCAAGAATTTTTGGATTATAATTTAATTCTTTAGGATGATATTTACCATATGGTTCAAAACGTTCAATAATTTTATTTTTTACATCCCATAATAAAATATTTGCATGTGAACCAACTGATGTTTCTATTCCAATGGGAATAGAAATATATTTAGCTGTTTTTAATAATTTTTTAATAGTTTCATCAAAATTAGTAGGATATATAATTTTTTGAAAACACCATATTATTTCAAAATTTATTAATCCTAATTTAAATTTATCATCAATTCCAATAGATTCATAATATTTTATTAATACATCATGTTTTGTTAATCCTTCATTTAATATAATATTAAAATTTAACTTTGAAAATTTAGTATATAAAAATATCATTCCACAAATAATATCAATTGTTGAACCAGTATAATAACAAAAATTAACAAAAATACCATTATCAATATTTAATTTTATGTTATTTTTAATGTGAGGAACAGAACGTTTTTCATTAAATATAATATCGTTAATTTTTTGTTTACATATTAATTCACTATCTTTTTTATCTGCACATTTTATTTCCCATTCTAAAACTAACTTTGATTTATTTTGTAAAAGTGTATTATAATATGAATCTATTACTATTTTTATTTTTTTAATATCATTATCAATTAAATCAAAACATGATTCATTTTTTAAATTATTTATAAAAATATTTAACTCTTTTTCTTTTAATATATTTTCAAATTTAATAAATAAGTTATTTTTTAAAAGAAAATGAATTAGTGTATTACCTTTATTATTTTGTATTGATAAATCAGTATTTTTTATAACTTTTTCAAAATTTTCTTTTGATATAATATTTTTATATTTATCATATTTACTTAATAATACATGTAAAGCTGTATCACCTTCAATATTAGAAATATTAAAATCAATATCATTTGTATTAATTAATAAATTAATAATATCAATATTAGGTGCTTCTTCATTAATTGCTTGAATTAAAGCTGTATTACCTTGATAATCTTGTAAATTAATATCAATATTTTTATCAATTAATTTTTTACATATTTCAAAATTATTTATTACTATAGCATATTGTAATACTGATGCTCCAAAATCTGTTTCTCTAGCATTTATTTTAATATTTTTATCTAGTAATAAATCAATAATTTTAATATTTTGATATGAAATTGCTAAATGTAATAATGATTGATGTGTATTTGTATATATTTCTAAATCAGAAATTTGTTCTAATAAATAAATAAATATATCTGTTTTATTGTTTTCTAATGCTAATTGTAAAATATTATTTCCATTATTATCATATATTGTAATATCACTTCCATATTTTAATAAAATTTTTATTGCTTCTAAATTATTCATTAGAACAGCATAATGTAAAGCAGTATAACCTAATTTATCTTTATTATCAATAATTGAAAATCCAACATTAACTTTATTAAATTTTAATAAAGTTTCAAGAAACTCATTATATCCATATTTTATTATTGGATATAATAATGTTTTACCTTCATTATCAATAATATCTAATTTGATATTTTTTTTTTTTAATAATTTTTCAGTTAGCTCTAATTGATTATAATTTATTAAATAATGAATTAAATAGTTATTATTTTCATCATGAAAATTTAAACTTTTTATTTTATCTGAAAATAAAATTTCTTCTAATTCATTAAATTTATGATTTTTTATTAAATTAAATATTTTTGATTCCATAATAATTTATATTATAAATTATAATTTTGTTTTAAGGAAATAAAATATCCCAACTTCCTTGATGAACACGTCTATATGCTATACTTTTACCTGAAGTTAAGGTTGGTCTTATTATTTTAAAAATATCACCATTTTGAGCACCATAATATCTTGACATCATATCAGTATTAAAAATAATTGATAGTTCATTTTCATTAAATTTTGATAATAATTCTTGTTTTTGTTCAGGTAATAAAAGTTGATGTTCAGGAATAAAATCTTTATTTATAATATCCTCAACCATTTCATATTCAAAAAAGAATTCTGCATTTTTATAATCATGAACTATTTGTTTTACTACTTTTTTTGCACAATCTTTAATCACTACTATTTTATGCACATCAATATTTGATGATAAATAATCATCTAAAGGAGTACCTTGAACAATTGATGTTAATTTAGCATTAATAAGATAAATTGAACATTTATTTTTGTTATCAAATAAAAATTCAACAGATGCTTTATTATTAATATCATCTTTTATTTGGTCAAAAATCTTTTCATAATTACTTATCATTTTTCTTCTTTCTAACATTTTTAGAACATTAGTACAAACTAATACATTAATTTCTTTAACATTTAATTCTATATTAATTGACATTAATATATAATACATTAAATCTTTTATATATAAATTTCAATTTTTATTATATAAAAAATTTTATTTTTAGTTTAAAAAATTTAATTTATTTATAAAAAAAAAAATCTACTTACTTTTATATATATGGATTTAGTCAAAGTTGTTGTAGAAATCTTAGGAACATTTTTCTTTTTATCTGTTATCCTCCAAACTTTAACCGATACTTCTATTGGTCCTATTGCTGTAGCCGTAACTCTTCTTGCTGCTATCTACTTTGGTGCTAGCTCATCTGGTGCTCACTTCAACCCCGCTGTAAGTTTCGCCATGTTCATGAAAAATAAAATGGAAATGAACCTCTTAGTAACTTATGTATTAGCTCAACTTGTTGGTGCTGCTCTTGCCGTTAAATTTAATGGCTTCATTCTTGGAAAATAAGCTAATTAAATATAATTAATTATAATTTAATATAAGCTAACTTAATATTTTAAATATATTTTTATTAAATTAAAAATATATTTAAAAAAAATTGTAAAACATATTTATAGAATATATCATACATATATTAATGTATTCATTGTTAACATTTAAAGTTCCAGTAAATGATATAATTCCAAAAAGTAAAGATTTAGCATTTTTATCACCATGTATGACTCAACCATTATTTAAATTAGGATATCATTATTATATTTCACGAACACGTGAAACATTAATTAATATAATTAAAAAAATAGAAAGTAAAAAAAAATTTTATAATATTGTAAACAATTTTGAACCAGATATTCAAGATTATAATGATACTATACAAAATTTAACAAAAATATATTTTAATATTAAATCAGATTCATATTCTGAAGATTTTTATAAAATGTGGGAAATATTAAATATTTTTAATATTGTTTCAAATGATAAAATTAATGTTGGAATTATGAATACTAATTTATCAGATTGTGATAAAGCTGTTAGTAATTATATTGATAAAATATTAAATAAAGAATCTTCTAAACTAAATCTTTCTAATATTGAAATTCAATCTCCTCAAAAATTAGATTCTGTTTTTAAAATGATAAAAGATGTTTCTAAATCAAAAAAATATATGAATTTAATTGTTGCTAATTCTGATAATAATAATTATACAACATATTTAGGGGAATTATTAGCAACATTAAATTGTCAAGATAAAAATGGTAATTTAGTTTTTAAAATGTTTGATGCTTTTAATATGGTTATGGTTAAAATATTATATATACTTTCTTCATTATATGAACAAGTCTATATTTATAAACCATTTACATCAAGACCATCTGAATCTGAAAAATTTATTGTTTGTAAAAAATATAAATATAATCCTGATGACAAAAATATTAGAAGTTTAGTTTCTGATATTGAAAAAATTATTGAAATGAGCGAAGGTAACAAATTTTTAAATGATATTTTTCTTGATATTGAAGTACCTACTGATTTTATTAATACTATTAAATTTATTAATATTAAATTAGTTAATATTGAACAAATTCAAGTTAATGAAATTATTAAATATATTCAAGAAAATAATTATTTTGGAGATAAATATCATACATTTAAAAATAATCAAGTAGAAGCATCTAAATGGTGGATTGAAACATTTTATCCTCCTACTGCAAATATTGCAAAAACTAATAAAGAAACAATTGAAAAATTATTTAATTCTTATATTGATAAAAATAATGTTGAAAAAGAAAAATTTGTTTCTAATTTAATCTAATATTTAATTTAATATTATATAATATTTAATTTAATATTTATTTATTGTGAATTTAATATTTATTTAACATGAATTAACTCTCCATACTTTAAAAAATGGATCATTTTTAATAATTTCATCAGGAATTAAATATTCATCATTTACTAATATTCTTCCTTTTTCACTTACTAAATCTCCTTCTTTATATTTATCAGGTACTATTCTATTTACAAATTCTCTTACTTTTTCAGGAATTTCAGGTTCAGTCCAAAATTCATGAAAAAATCCCTTTTTTGTTAATGTATTAAAAAAATAATGTACATCATAATAACGATTTTGTTCTGGCTTAATATTAATCCTATCAGTCCATTCTGCATCAACTTTTGCATTATCTACTATACCTGGAATACATGCAAAATCAAAATCCCATAATTTAATTTGAAAACCAATATTTGGAACATTATACATTTGTTTATTTATTTTATAACAATATTTATTATCTGTTGATGATATTGATATTTCATTTACTAATAAATTATTTGCTTTTAGGTCATTATGTCTAAACCCTGGATATTTTGCTTGAATAATTGCTAATACTGATAAGAACTGAAAAAATATTGTTCTCCAATGTTTAATTTTAAAAGTTTTATAATTATTTCTTATATAATCTAATAAATCACCAGCATTAGCCCATTCTGATATTAATACAGAAACATTTTGATAATATTCACCTTTTTCACATCTTTTTAAAAATTGGTCATATCTTTTATTATTAATAAAATCATTTTTTGATAATCCTAAAAATGGTTTTAAACTTGTATTAAATGTTGTCATTGGTAAAACTATATGAGGTGTTTGTTTTTTTATAACAAACTGACTTAATAGTTTTATCATTAATAATTCTGCATTCTCTGGTCTTTTTACATTATACATATCACCATAGTTTTCTTTTTTTGGATAAGCAACTATTTTTACAGCATATGGTTGTTTTGTTTTTTCTTCAGGTGGATAAACACCTTTAAATGTATGACCGGTTGAACCACTTTTTATATATAATAATTTTCCACCCAATTTGTTTATTGCTGTGTTAAAATCTAAAAATTTTTTTGGCATTAATTCTCTAATATCGTCTGATTTAAAATATTTATTTAATATATCTTCTTCTTCAGTATTTTTAAAGTCAACAATAGCATCAATATGTGATGTTGATAATAAACCATCTATTGTATTTAATCTATCACTTATAAAATTGTATTTTTTTGTTTCCATATAATTAATTAATTAAATATATATATTTTTTATTCTTTTAAACTTAAATACTTGTAAAAAAATAATAAAATTATTATATGTAATGTATAATAATTTAAACTATTTTTTCCAATATTTGTTAAAATATTTTCATTTGATAAAAATTTTAAATTAAAATTTTCATTATTTTTAAATAAAATTAAACCCAGTATAGAATATGGTAACCATTTTAATAATGGAAAATAATCCATCATATTATATCTATTTTCAGTACCAAGTATTAAATTAATTATATTATTTTTAAACTTTGGTATATTTTTATTTAATATATATAAAAAAAGTAATAAAAAAGTATATGAATTTTTATATGAAACAATAAATGATAATAATAATGTTGATAAACTAATATAATGTAAAACACCAAATCTAATATAAAATTCTGGATATAAAAACCATGTAATACAACTTAATAACATTGCATGTGTTAATACTAATATTGGTGTTTTAAATCTATTCTTTTTCTTTTCATTATTTTTATATGATAAAGCTAATGAATAACCTGATAATATTATAAATATTGTTCTTGCTATTGTTCCAGACATACTTATTAATAAATTATCTGCATAATTAGTCTCATAATATGTAGATACATCATAAAAATAAAATATATGTTGTATTACCATAAAAATAAATGCAATACCTCGAATATTATCAATAAATAATAATCGATTATTTATATTACCAATTGTATTATTATTTATATTACCAATAGTATTATTATTTATATTACCAATAGTATTTTCCATATATTTTAATCTAGAAAAATTTAATGTATATAAAAATAAATTTATATAATTAATTAATGAAATTAAGTTCTATTTTAGTATTTAGTTTATTATCTTTATGTAATTCTTTTAGATTAGCTCAGTATAACGCTGAATGGTTATTTATTGACCAATATGAAAATTGTCCTGGCTCTGGATGTACATGGTCAAACCAAACTGAAGCTCAAAAACATTTATCTGTTGTTGCTACTAATATTAATAATATTAATGCCGATTATATTAATTTTTGTGAAGTTGAAGGTGTTAATGAATTAAACATGGTTGCTGACCAATCTATTTATAAATATTATTCTCATTTAATTAAAGGTACTGATACATCTACTGGTCAAAATGTTGGTGTTCTTACTAAATTATCTGAACCAATGACATTATTAAGAACTGAAGATAGATATAATTATCCTGTATCTGGTTCAAAATGTGGATGTACTAGTACTGGTTCATCTGGTGTTTCTAAACATTATATTAATTCATTTCCATTAAATAATTTTACTCTTACTATTATTGGTGTTCATTTTTTAGCATATCCTACTGATTCTACTAGATGTGCTGAACGTGAAGCACAAGCTACTATTATTAGAAGTCAAGTTGATAAGTATTTAGATTTAGGTAATGAAGTTATTGTTATGGGTGATTTTAATGATTTTGATGAAAAATATAGTGATGCAAATAATAATATGCCTATATCAAAAGTTGTTGATATTATTAGAGGTAATGAATTATATACTGCTACATCATTTATTGAAAAATCAGAACGTAAAACTGATTGGTGGGATAAAAATTCTGATTGTACTAGTGTTTCTACTGAATTTTCAATGATTGACCATATACTTATGACTCCATATTTATATAATCATATTAAAGATGTATGGATTTATACATATCCTGAATATTGCGGAACATATAATTCAGACCATTATCCACTTATTGTTGATTTTGATTTTTAAATTATATAACTATATAACTATATAAAAATAAATTATCTAAATAAAATTAATAAATGGGGTTATATAATTTATTAACTTTATTACTTACTTTATCTGTTACTACAATTAATGCAATTAGCATAACTAATAATATAAATACTAATAATATAAATACAAATATAAATGCAAATACTTATAATGTTCTTGCATTATCTGGTGGCGGTTCCTTCGGAGCTGTTGAAATTGGAATATTAGACAAAATTAATTCAATGGAAAATAAAAAATATGATGTCTATACAGGAATTAGTGCTGGTGGTTTAAATGTTGGTTTTCTTTCTCATTTTGATAATTTAAATTTAGGACTTTATGAAGTTAAAAATATATATACTGAACTTAAAAATAGAAATGTTTTTGAAATACTTCCTAACACTAATGTTAGTTTATTAAATACTGAACCACTTAGAAAAACTATTACTAAAACATTATCTAAATTAGGTTCTACAAATCAAGCAACATTAATTGGTTCTACAAATTTAAATACTGCTCATTTAGATATTTATGAATATCATAAACTAAATAATGAACAACAAATTAATTTATTAATGGCAACTAGTGCTATTCCTGTTGTTTTTCCTCCAATTAAATTTAATAATTATTTATATGTTGATGGTGGAGAAATGTTTAATGAAATTATTACAGATATTACATCTGATAAATTTATTAATGTAACATTTATTACACCTAGTAATGGAATTAAACCTAATTATAATATTGTTACATTTAAAGATATTGTAAAACGTAATATTGATATTGTTACTAGTACATTTAATAATCAAATCTATAAAGCAAATGTAAATTGTGAAAAACCAAGAGGTGTTATATATATGTGGTATTGTGATTCTAGTACTTTATCAGGTTATTCATCATTAGATTTTAATTATGGTGATGAATTAATTAAAATAGGTTATGATAATGCAAAATATGATGTTTATAATTTATGTTAATTATTTTTATGTTGATAATTTATTTTTAAGTTTATAACAATACAAATTTAATTGGATAAATCAAATAGAATAAATTAAATAAATGAAATTAATAAGATTTAATAAAAACTTCATTTGTTTTTACTTCTGGATTTTTTGAATTAATAGAGCGTTTACAAGATATTATTTTAATACTATATTTTTTATCAGTAAAACTATTTTTAACTAAATCTACATCTGCATTGCTCATCAAAAATTTATATTTTTTACATAATGAAAATAATAATTCATGTTGTTCTAGATTAAATCCACCTGCAGTATAACCAACAAATGATTTATCATTTTCTGGTGCATATGGAGGATCTAAATATATAAAATCATTAGTATTTATATTAGTAAATGATTTAGCAAAATCAGAATGAATAAAATTAACATTTTTAATTAATTTAGATATTGTATAAATATGGTCATCATTTATAATTTCAGGATTATTATAATGTCCAAATGGAACATTAAATCCATTAGGTCCTTCTCTATATACACCACGAAAACAAGTTTTATTTAAGAAAATAAAATATGCTGTTCCTAATGGTGAATTTTTTTCTTCTTTATTTAACTTATTAAAACTACTTCTAATCCAATAATAAAATGATTCTTGTGATGATTTAGCTTCTGTTAATGTTTTAGGTTTTCTATTAATTTCAGTTCCTTTTAAATCAGTAAATATACAAATAATTTTTTTAATTTCTGTTAAAACATCATTTGGTTTTTTCTGTATATTTTTATATAAATTTATTAATGCTTCATTAATATCATAAGCATTAATACTACCATTTAATTTTATTTTTTTTGCTTCAACGTTTTGTAATAAAGCTAATAAAACACTACCACCACCTAAAAATAGTTCATGATAATTATTTATTTCAGTTGGAAAATTTTCAATAACTTGGTTTATAATTTGTGTTTTACCACCTACCCATTTAATAATTGGTTTTATATAATTAATTTCAGGTTTTATATTATTAATTTCAGGTTCATCTATAATTTGAATTAATTTATTTTCAAGAAGTTCAATAAGTTGACTTTTATTTTTAGAAGAGCATCCAGATATATTTAAGTTTTTACATTTTAATAATAAATCATCTTTACTTAATTTTTTTATATCATCCATATTATATTTAATATTATTAAATTAATTATATTAAATTCAATTTTTATGAGTTTAATTTTATTATGTTTTTTTGTTTTATGTTTTTTATGTTTTATGTTTTTTATGTTTTATGTAGATAATAATAAAGATATATCATTAGTGATTTTATCTTGATTATTAAATAATATTAGTTTTATTTCACTAATTTTATAGTGTTTATAATTTTGGTGTTCTTTTCCTTCAATATCTGTAAATTTTTCGTCATTGTATTGAATTCTATTGACAAAATCTTCAATACAATTTTTAGTTTTTTCATCAATTTTATTTTTTTCAAGTAAATCATTATAAATTACTTCTAAATCAAATAATTTGCCATCTACAAGGGAATTCATTATTTCTGATTTAGTTCCTAAAACAAAACAACCTTTTACATCATCATATTTATACATATAATTGTCTTTCATATTAGTTAAAATAACGTTTTTGAACTGATTATATTTACCACAATGAACAATTTCAATTAGTTTTTCTAAACAACCATATTTAGAATTCATAATTAATTTTTTTTCATTATTAGTTAATATATCAGTTATTTCTTCTTTTCCAAATCCAACTAATTGAAAATTATTTTGAATATTTTGTATATTATTTATATTTTGTGTATTATGAGAATTTATAGTTGAATTTTTAATACGATTATTATGTTTTAATAACATTTTATTTAGTTTATTTAAAGTAATATTATCAACTTTATCTGCTTGTTGTAGTTTTAATTTTAATTGTAATATTCTAGCCTCTTCTTTTTTTAGTATAATTTCTAATTCTTTTTGTTTATTTTCTTTATCTAATTTTTCATTTTCTAATTTTATTTGTTCTAATTCAATATTTTCTTTAGACATAAATTTTGGTTCACATACTTTTTTTTGATGTTCATATTTATTTTGTTTAGATTTAAATATTTTATTACAATATTTACAATTTAATGTTCCGCTACTATCTTTTATTTTTCCGTTACTTTTACATAAAAAACCGTTACTTACCGCTACCGTATCAGTATTATTTTTATTATTATTTTGATGAAATTTTTTATTGTGATTACATAAACTACTTTGACTAGCATAATCTTTATTACATATATTACAACTATACATCACGTGTAAATTCACTTTATCTGTCATATATACTATATAAGAAATATTATCCTTAAGTAATTTTTATAAAGTGAATTATAGTGAAAAAAATGAATTCACTTTTTTTGATATGGGAGGGAGAGAGCGCCTTGAAAATATCCAGTAAAAATTTTTATAAATAAAATTTAATTAATTTATAAATAATATTTAATTAAAATAATAATTATCTTTAAGTTTATTTAGTTCTTTTTCTTCTTTTGATAATTCATCTGCATATTTAGCAAATGTATGTTTCACTAAATTTATTTCTAATTCAGGTAATCTAGGAATGCCTTCATAATATCTATGTTTATATAAAAAATCAACTTGAAATTCTAATGGATATAGATGTGCTAATGATGATTTAGGATTAGTTGTTAATTTAGCTAAAGGTTTTGGTAATAAAAATGATGATTGAGGAGGTAATATAACTAATAATTGTTCATAAGGTGTAATAGGATTAGTTTTTTTAAAAGTAACTTCATTCATATTAATTAAATATTCATTAATATCTGATAAAAATGGTGGATAATCATATGGATAAAACCAATCCCAATTAATATTTGTATCAAAATAATAGTTAGTCACCCATCTAATACCTGTTAAATATTGTTTAACCATTTCTTTAACAAAATCTTCAATATCATCTTGTTCAACACCAAAGTAATGATTATAATATTTAAATCTATAATATGAATCAACACCAAGTCCAATAGGGTCTTCAACTTTAAATAATACATTTTCTATTTTAAACATTTCTCTATCATATGGGTCATCACTTTGACACTTAGCATATCTACGATGATTCATATTTTCAATAAGAATACTTTCTTCTTCAACTGATACTTTTTCAATAAATTTAGTTAAAAATTTTTGATTAATACTAGGTATTTTAGTAGAACAATCTAATAAATATTCTAATGTTTCATTATATGTTTCACTATATTTTTTAATCATATGTTCAATACCTTTTTTACCAATATCTAATGCATATAAATGTGGTAAAAAGTCATTACCTAAAAAATAACATAAAAATATAAAATCATTAGATATTTTATCCTTATCAATTAAATCTAATGAAAATGATTCAGCAATAGATTCTTTTAATAACGAAATTGATACATAATTTAAAACATCTTTTGATAATTTATTATCAAATTCTTGAGCTTCTCTTAATAAAAAGACATCATTTAAATTAGTAACTAACATTAAAAATATTAAATCAGCATCTAAACCATATGTAACATATGAATTATCAATATTTTTATTTTTATTTTCTTTAATAAAATCAAGTAATTTATGTTCTCCTTCACCTGGAGTATTTGCACTTGAATAAATTATTTTAAATTTTTTATTTTGTTCTAACCTTGACCATTCTAAAATTTTATTATGTATTTTATTCATAAATGGTGTTCCTGGACTGATAGCACTATTTGACCAATATGTACCAATTTCACGTCCATATTTTTCTTTTATTTTATCAAATAATGCTTTATCATGTACTGACCTAAATCGTCGTTGACGTTGTTGTTTCATTTTAGCTGCACAAACAGGACCATCAATGGCTATATATATTCCTTTTTGAGGTTCAACATAATTAATTATTTTTTCTATATATTCAATAACAGCATTGACCATTTTTTTTTCTAATGTTTCCATATTAGATGTTTGTTCTTCTGCTAATACTTTAAAACATGTAGGATGTATTAAACAATTAGTATCTATTAATAACCAGTCTAACTTCTTAGTTTGTTTTTGAAAAACAATATCTTTATTTTTATATTTTCTTAATAACCATGCAAAAAACTTTGGTACGCCCATAAAATAATTAGTAACTATACTTTAAATAATTACTAATTCATCTTTTTTCAAATGGTATAATATATTTATTAAATTTAGTTATCATTCTATCTCTGTCATTACAAACAAATTTACAATCCATTGAATGAGTTATACTATTACAATCACAAACTTCACCTTTACTTGTATGTTGTATTGTTTCTAAATATTTATTTAAATAAAACTTTTTCTCATCAATAAAAGAATCAATTGTTTGATGATAATATAATAATTCAAATCTATATTCTGGTACCTTTGGTTTTTTAACTACATAGTATTTTGATGTTTCTTCTAAATTTTTAAAAAAATCAGTTTCTTGTTCTTTAAAATCAATATCAGATATTGGTATAAAACCATTGTGTTTACCATTTACATATTTTATAAAACTAATTTTTATAATATTTTTATTATACATATTTTCTTCTGGACTTAATATTGATATTGCTGGCAAAATAAAAAAATTATTAATATATATATTAATAATACCAGCAAATTGTTCTGCCATATTTTTCACATATAATTTATTATATGTGTCATTACATAAAACTAATATATCAATATCATCTGATAAAATATTTAATTTCATATTATATTTTGAAATTAGCATTTGTATAGCTTTACCACCTTTTAATACAAATTTTATATTATTTCCAGATTGTTTTAATTTGTAATTTAAAATTCCAATTAATATTATTATAAAATTACAAATAAATCGATAATAATTAAAATTTATATCGTGTTTAAGTACTTCTGTATAATCATTATATATATTTGAAAATAATAGTTTAATAGATTTATTAATTAAATCATTTGACATTATAATACTTAAATATTCTTTATCAGTTTCTGACAAAATCTCCCATAAATTAACTTGTGGTAATTTTAAAAATTCACCGTGTTCTTGAGATAATGATAATGATACTTCTTTTTTTAAATTAAATATAGTATTTAATTCATCAGAAAATTCAGTATCTGAATTAGTACTTGGTTCAATATTTAATTTAATATCTTCTTTACTCATTTGTTTATTTTCATTATTAATTTTATTACTTTCAATTTTATAGTTATTTGATTCAATATCTTCTTCACTCATTTGTTTATTTTCTTTTTTTATTCTTTTAGTTTCTATTTGTAATAGTCTTTTTTGTTCCTTTTCTTCAAGTATTAATTGTCTTTTTTGTTCCATTTCTTTTTCCTCTTTTTTCTTTTTTTCAAGAATTAATTGTTCTTTTCTTTCTTTTTCAAGTATTAATTGTTTTTCTTTTTCAAGCATTAATTGATGTTCCTTTTTAAGCATTAGTTGTTGTTTATTTGCTTTTTTTATAATTGCTTCATTTTTTTTTTGTTCTTCAAGTTCTTGTTGTTTTTTTATAGCTTCTTCTTTTTGTTTTATAATTATTTCAAGAGATTGTATTTTAGAAATTGTTTCATTTAATTTAGATAAACATTCTGGATATTTTTTAAAAAAATCTATTTTATCATTTTCTTGTAATACTTTTACTTCATTTAAAATTGCTATAAGTTGTTTAGATGAAATATCATCACATGATTCATTAATATCACTAAAACTATTTAACCAGTCCATAATTTCTCTAATAATATTATATTCGTATGCTGGGTATATTTTTTTATTCGATTTATTTAAAATTAATGCTTTAATTTCATTCATTTTTAATGTAAAATTAATAAGATTAATATCACACCTGACACCACCTATTTGATTTTTTAATTCTAAGTATTTTTTTTTGTATTTTAAATATTTTTTTTGAAAAGACATATATAATATATAATATATATATATTTTAAAAATATATATTATTTATTTACTTTTATTATTTATTTACTTTTATTATTTATTTAACAATTAATTTGTCTATTTTATTTTCTAATCTTTCTACTTGATTTGAAATATGTTGATGCCATGGATTTAATATACATAATTGAACATATAAACTTGTTGAACTAATTAAAAAGCTAACATATGAAATTTTTGCCATTATTATTTAATATAAAATAAACTTTAAATATAATTTCTATAATAAATTAATTAAATGTATCGTATAGAAGATATAGATTATGTAAAAAAAAATATTGGTAAAATACAGGATGAAGCAATGCTTACATATAAACAAAATTATGAACCAACATTAACAGAAAGCAAATCTGTATATAATTATATTTTAGAATTTATAAAATCAAGAAAGAGAATAATTTATGGTGGTTGGGCACAAAATGAATTAATTAAAAGTAAAAATAAAGATGAAACTTTTTACAAAGAAATCGATATTGCTGATATAGAATTTTATTCTTATGAACCAATAAAAGATGCAGTTGAATTAGGAGATTTTTTAAAATCAAAAAATTTAAAATATATAAGTATACAAGGTGGTATTCATGACGGTACCTATAAAATATTTGTAAATTTTGTAAATTATTGTGATATTTCATATCTAGCTAAAAATATTTGTGATAAATGTTTAAAATTAGAATTAAATGGTTTATTATATGCTCATCCTATGTTTTTATATATTGATATTTTTCGTGTTTTTACAGACCCTTTAACATCGTATTGGAGATTAGACAAATCATTTAATAGATATTTAAAATTATATAGATATTATCCAAATACTGAACCATCTAATAAAAATTTTAAAATAAAAAAAACAGATAATGAAATAATAGATAAAGTTCGTAAAAATATTATTCATAATTCAAAATTAATAGTAATTGGTAAATATGCATATAATTATTATGTTCAAAAAGTTGATGATAAAAAAATAGATATTGATTATTATGAATTAATATCAACTAATTATATTGATGATGCTAAATATATACATAAAAAATTAGAAAAAATATTTCCAAATAATAAAATATCATATAAAAAATATTATCCATTTTTTGAATTTTTTGATAAAAGAACTGAATATTATTGCGATGATATATTAATATTAAAATTATATGGTAATAATAATAGGTGTATTGTTCATCATGAATCTACAAAAAAGAAATGTTTATTTGGTTCTTATCAATTAGTTTATTTATATTTATTATCAAATTATAATTATCATGTTATAAATAAAAATGAAATTGAAGAACATAATTATTTATTGATGATATATAATATAAATAAAGCTAAAATATCATATTTGGATAAACATAATAAAACTGTTCTTGATAAAACACCATTTGAAGAATTTATTATTAAATGTATAGGAACACCATATGATCCTATAAGAGAATCTAGACTTGATATGATGGAAAAACATAAAAAAGGTTTAAAAGGAAATTTTAGATATGAACCATCTGGAAATCCAGGTAAAATACCAGAATTTAAATTTTCAAATTCATCAGGTAATCAAGTTATTTAATTATTTAAATTATAATTATTAAAAAATAATTATAAAAAAAAATTTAGTTTAAAAAAAATATATAACTTAATATATATATAATGTCTAAAGATTTTGTTTCTGAATCAGAATTCTTATTAAATTTAGCTGAAGAACAAGTTGATGTAAATAGTATGGTTGGTGGTAAAAAAGCCAAAAAATCATCCAAAAAAGGCTCTAAAAAAGGATCCAAAAAAGGATCCAAAAAAGGATCCAAAAAAATGACTGGTGGTAAAAAAGGTTCTAAAAAATCATCCAAAAAAGGTTCTAAAAAATCATCCAAAAAAGGTTCTAAAAAATCATCCAAAAAAGGTTCTAAAAAAGGATCCAAAATGACTGGTGGTAAAAAAGGTTCTAAAAAAGGTTCTAAAAAAGGATCCAAAAAAGGTTCTAAAAAATCATCCAAAAAAGGCTCTAAAAAAGGATCCAAAATGACTGGTGGTAAAAAAGGTTCTAAAAAAGGTTCTAAAAAAGGATCCAAAAAAGGTTCTAAAAAAGGATCCAAAAAAGGTTCTAAAAAAGGATCTAAAAAAGGATCTAAAAAAGGTTCTAAAATGACTGGTGGGAAAAAAGGATCCAAAAAAGGTTCTAAAAAATCATCCAAAAAAGGATCTAAAAAAGGTTCTAAAATGACTGGTGGAAAAAAAGGCTCTAAAAAAGGATCTAAAAAAGGATCTAAAAAAGGATCTAAAAAATCATCCAAAAAAGGATCTAAAAAAGGTTCTAAAATGACTGGTGGAAAAAAAGGATCTAAAAAAGGATCTAAAAAATCATCCAAAAAAGGATCTAAAAAAGGCTCTAAAAAAGGCTCTAAAAAAGGATCCAAAAAAGGTTCTAAAATGACTGGTGGAAAAAAAGGATCTAAAAAAGGATCTAAAAAAGGCTCTAAAAAAGGATCTAAAAAAGGATCTAAAAAAGGATCTAAAAAAGGATCTAAAAAAGGTTCTAAAATGACTGGTGGAAAAAAAGGATCTAAAAAAGGATCTAAAAAAGGCTCTAAAAAAGGATCTAAAAAAGGATCTAAAATGACCGGTGGTAAAAAAGGCTCTAAAAAAGGCTCTAAAAAAGGTGCCAAAAATATGAAAGGAGGTGCAGAAGGTGAGTGTATTCATCATTGGGTACAAAGTGGTCAAGATCGGGATGGAAATATAAGATTTAGATGTACAATTTGTGGTCAATTTTCAGAATAAAACCAATATATTTTGGTGAAAAAAGATATTTTAATAAATAATTTTAATAATTTATTTTATAAATTACACCTTTAATAAATAATTTAAATAATTTAAATAATTTAAATATTATTAATTTCTAAATTCATATATTATGAATATAGAAAATAATAATACAACAGAACAAAACTATAAAAAATCAGATAATATTGTATTAGAAGAAAATGGTAGAATTTTTCCAACTTGGATAATGCAAAATTTTAAAAAATTTTTATTACCTGAAATTATTCGTAAAGAAGGAGAGGACCCATGTAATGAAAAATTAGTTGATGATTTAACAACATATCAAAAATTCATTGGTTCATATTTAGATTATAGATCACCTTTTAAAGATTTATTAGTTTATCACGGTTTAGGTTCAGGTAAAACTGTAACAGCAATTAATGTATACAATGTATTATATAATTACACACCTAAATGGAATGTATTTTTAATAATGCCAGCAGCATTACATAAAGATCCTTGGTTAAAAGATTTATCAAAATGGTTATCAAAAGAAAATACTGAAGACCGTATGAAAAATCTTACATTTGTTCACTATGATTCACCATTTGCAGATAGAGAATTTTTAGAAAAAATAAAAAAAGCAGATAGTTCAAAACCATTTTTATTTATAATTGATGAAGTTCAAAGATTTATAACTAATGTATATAATAATGTTTCTAGTAAAAAAGGAAAAAGAGCTCAAGTAATTTATGATTATATTCAACAAGAAAAAAAAGAAAATAAAAATAATCGTATTATGTTATTATCAGCAACACCTGCAACTAATAATCCTTTTGAACTTGCATTAATATTTAATTTATTAAGACCTGGTGCGTTTCCAACAAGTGAAGCAATATTTAGTCAAATGTATATTTCATCATCCAATTTTGCATCATTAAATGAAGAAACAAAAAATCAATTTCAACGTCGTATAATGGGATTAGTTTCATATTATATTGGTGCAACACCTGATAAATATGCTTCAAAAGTAACACATTATAAAAATATTGTAATGGAATCATATCAAGAAGAAACATATAATTATTTAGAAGATATAGAAGAAAAAAAAGAAAAAATAAGTAGACAAATGTCAAGAGGTAAAGTAGGAGATGATAAAATGTCAACATATAGAGCATATACACGTCAAGCATGTAATTTTGTATTTCCAAATGTAAATGATAAAGTTAATGGTGAACAAAGACCAAGACCTGGTAAATTTAGAATAAAAGAAACTGAAGCAACATTTATAGAAGAAGCTAATGAAAAAAATAGTAAAGTTCATTTAATAAAAAAAAATAAAGAATTGGCAGATTATGTAAAAGCTATTAAATCATATGTAAATGAAACATTAGATTATTTTAAAGAGTTTCATCGTAAAGATAAAAATAATAAACATACAATGCAAGATGATATTAAAAATTTTAAAGAAAAATATAATTCTAGTTTTAGTACATTTTTAGAAAAATCTGAAAAAAAATCAACACTTTTTAAAGAATTATATAAATGTTCTCCAAAAATGATGACAATAATTTTTAATATATTAAAATCAAAAGGTCCTGTTTTAGTTTATTCAAATTATGTAGAAATGGAAGGATTACATATATTTAAAATTTATTTACAGTTTTTTGGTTTTATTGGATTAGAAAATGATGAACAATTTAATATATCAAAATTAGATGATAAATATGATTATGATTATTTTAGATATGTTGAATATCATGGTAGTATTGATAAAGAACAAAGAGAAATTAATAAAAAATTATTTAATGAAGAATTAAATAAACATGGTAAACTTGCAAAAATTATAATGATTTCACCAGCTGGTGCAGAAGGTATTAATTTATATTGTGTTAGACAAGTTCATATAATGGAACCTTTTTGGAATGAAGTAAGAATCGAACAAGTTATTGGAAGAGCTATTCGTCAATGTCATCATGCAAGATTACCAATGGATGAAAGAAAGGTTGATGTTTTTAGATATAAAATGGTTAGAAAAAATGGTAAAGAAACATCAGATGAAGTTATGGAAAATATTTCAAGAAAGAAAAATAATCTTTTAATATCTTTTATGGAAGCAATTAAAGAAGTTGCAATTGATTGTGAACTATTTAAAGCTCATAATATGATGAGTTCAAAATATAAATGTTTTCATTTTAATGAAGAATCACAATTTGATATGCCAATTGGTCCTGCATTTAATGATAAAAACGAGTATGACCAAAAAATTAATAATGGTTCTAATTCAAAAGATTCATCTATAATAAAAATACAAGTTAGAAAAATTAAAGGAGTTTATAAAACTTCTGATAGTTCATATTCTGAAGTTAAAAATTATTGGTATTATAATAAAACAAGAACTGTATATGATTATGAATTAAATTATCCTATTGGTAAAATAGAAATTGATGAAAATGGTAATGAAAATAAATTAGATGATGATACATATATTATTAGTCAATTAATTAATATACCATTATTTAAAATATATTAAATCAAATAATTAAAAAATATTAATATTTTTAATTATTTTATTTATTTAAGTTATTCAAGTTATTTAAGTTATTTAATTTATTTAAGTTTATTTGGTGAATATAATTTTGCTAAATGTTTAATATCAACTTTACCGCCAATTAAATTAGTTTGGGGCATTTGTTGCATTTGACCCATTTGTGGCATTTGCATATCTTGCATTTGTGGCATTTGCATATCTTGCATTTGTGGCATTTGCATTTGTGGCATTTGCATACCTTGCATTTGCATACCAGGCATATATTGACTAGTAGGTTGTCCTAACATTTTACTAATACCATTAGGTGCAATAGGATATCCATGTTCATTAGTTTGGTCAAAATGATTAATCATATCTGCACTAATATTAGCATTATTCATAGGTTGTTGCATTCCCATCATTTGATTTACAGTCATAGGCATTTGCATTTGACCCATATGTCCCATTTGACCCATCATTTGTTCATTTAAAGGACCAGAATAATTATTCATATTATTCATATTTTGTTGAACACTAGATTCAGAATTTAAAAGATTTTTCATAAAATCAATATCGGAATCTTGATTATATTTAGAACTTTTTTTAGATTTTTTAGAACTTTTTTTAGAACTTTTTTTAGAAAGTTTTGCTAAATTTCTAATCCCAGTCATCATATCTACTTTATTATTTGATTTAGGTTTTCCCATTATATAACTTTATAAAGAAAATTTATATTTTTTTTTTAATTTTTTAGTCAATAAAATCACAATTTTCATCATTATTTGGAAATGATTTTTTTTCTGATTTTTTTAAAGTATTTTTAATTTTATCTTGAGTTTCTAAAAATAGTATTTTATCATTTACTAAATTATTATTTATAACTATGTTTGTATCAAATTTTTTATACTTTTTTCTAATATCAACAATTTTACGTAAATTATCTAATTCATTTAAATGTAATCTATAATATTTAACTGATTCCCATGTTTCTTTTAATATTGGTAATATATCATTCATTAGTTTTCTATCTCTATCAATTGTAACATTATGTGATGATTCTAATTTCCAATATACTATTTTTTCATAATAATGTGTTTCTGCTAATTCTTTATAATTTTTTACAAAGTTATCCAATGTATTTATAACCCATGTATCATATTCTGTTTCATCCATGTTTAATTTAGGTGGATATAAAAATTTACTTTTCCATTCAATTGAATCACCATCAAATTCAGGTTCCCATTGTTTTGGTAAAAATTTTAATAATAATCCTTTTTTAATTAAATTATCTATTTGTATTTCTTCATCATTTGTACCAATTGTATGTCTTGTATCATTACACATATCAACTAAATAATCTTTTCTAGATTTATATTCAACTAATTTACATTGCCAAAAATCACATTTTTCTAAATCACAACATTCTAATTGTTGTTGAACCTGTAAGTAATAATAATAAGGACAAATATGTCCTGCAATTCTACCAGCAGTATATATATGTCTACCTACTGTACATTTAATTTCTAACATCCTTCCCAATAATTCACAAAATTTATTATCTAATGTTTTTGATGAACAAATACCATCAGGTGATGCACCTAATATTTCATGATGTTCACTAGGTAAAGCACCAAATTCTGTAACTTTGGCATTATAAATATGTTCATATATTAATGTTGCAATAGGTTCATATTTTTTACCATGATATACATTTTCATTATCTAAAAATTTATGTGTTGGATCACATTTTTTTAATATAAAACTTTCAACTGGTTCGTATGGATTTAAATCTATTGCTGCTGCAGTATCTGATGCAGTAATTCTATTATGTCTATAAGCAAACCATTCTTTTGATTTTTGTTCTGGTTGTGGTAAAGCTAATAATTTTTGAAAGTGTTCTTCTAAATGTTTATATTTACTTGGTATCTTTGGATTTTTAAATAATTTTTCATGTTCTCTAAAACATTTTTGGTCAAAATCATTATTTGATAATTTATATTTTGGTTTTAACATTTTTAATAATATTTCTAATATAAGCTCATATGATATACATTCATATTTTGAACATAGTTTTTGATGTATATTATTAGCTAAAACTAGTGTATTTTTATGTGTTAATTTAGTTATATCTATATTTTCTATAATTTCATTTATTAATGATTCCATATAATTATATACTATATTATAAATGATTCTTTTTAACAATTTTTTTACTAATATACTATAAAACTATATAAGTAAAAAAATTTTATTATATATAAAAAGTTATTCTTCGATTTATTATATAAAAAGTTATTCTTCAATTTTATATTTCCCATCAACAAATACTAATGATGAAATATTTATAATTTTACATTTAACTTCATCATAATTTACTTTATTTTTCTTTTTTTTATCTTTTATCATATCAATTAATTGTTCTCTTAATTCTTCTTTTGCATGTTCATTTATTTCTAAATTATTTATATATTCTTTAATTTTAATAACTTTATGAATTTGATTTAATTTATTCCATGATTTTGTATATAAATAATCTATATTTTCTGATACAATGTCAGTTTCAGTAATGTTATTCTCAATACTTGATACGTTATTATCATTATTATTTTGAACTATTAAATTATTTTTTTTATTTTCTAAAAATGATGAATTTATATTATTTTTATTACACCCATTAATTAAATTTTTATAATATTTAATATTTAATAATAATTTAATTTTTTCAAAATTGTATTCCATTTATATAATATGTTAATCAGTGTTTAAATCAATATATGATTTTTTGTATTAAAATTAAATATATTTATAATTATATAATTATATAAAAATTGAAATAAGAATAAATTATTTATATATGGATATATAAATATGAAATCAACTGATAGTGATATTGATAGTGATAGTGATAATGATAGTAATATTGATAGTGATAGTGATAGTGATAGTAAATTATATGAATATAATAGTGATAGCGACAGTGATTTATATGAATATATTAATGAACAAATTGTTAAAAATGTAGTAATAGATGTATTTAATAAAGTTGATGAACAAGTTAATGAACTAGTTAATGAACCAGTTAATGAACCAGTTAATGAACACGTTAATGAACCAGTTAATGAACACGTTAATGAACACGTTAATGAAGAACTTGATGAAGAAGTTAATGAACACGTTAATGAACACGTTAATGAACACGTTAATGAACACGTTAATGAACACGTTAATGAACACGTTAATGAACACGTTAATGAACACGTTAATGAAGAAGAACAAGTTGATGAACCAGTTAATGAAGAAGAACAATTTGAACATTTATTTGCATTACGCTTTTATTATCAAGATTTAATTGATGATGAATATGAAATTATAAAATTATTAAAAAGAAATTTAATAGAATTAAATATTTCTAATAATAATGCGAATGCTATATTAAAAAAATTTTATAGTAATTATGGTATTAATATTGATTCAAATGTTTTTGAAATATTACAACCAGATAATATTCAAGAACCAGTAAATATTTTTAATAATATTTTTAATGGCTTACAACATCCTGTAAATATTCAAGAACCAGTAAATATTTTAAATAATATGTTAAATGGCTTACAACACCCTATTAATATTCAAGCACCAGTAAATATTTTAAATAATATTTATAATGAACATAATGAAGAACATGATGAAGAACATGAAGAACACGATGAATATAATGAAGAACATGATGAATATAATGAAGAAAATGATGAAGAACATAATGAAGAAGAACATGAACAAATTAATACAGATATATTTAATTTTTTATCAAATATGATATTTAATAATTTAAATAATACACAAAATCAACAATTAAATTCAAATGTTATTTGTACATTAGATGAAGAAGAACAATTAAAAATAAAAAAATATAATTTAGATGAAGATTGTTCAGATAAATGTAATATATGTTTAGATTTAATGAAAAAAAACCAGTGTGTTTCATGTTTACCATGTAAGCATAATTTTCATTCTGAATGTATAAATGAATGGTTAGAAAAATATAATTATAAATGTCCTATTTGTAGACAAGAAGTTGGAAAACCTAAATATAATTTATAGGAGATACACTGACAACATAAATATAATTTATAGGAGATACACTGACAACTTAAATATAATTTGTTGGTGAAACCATAAGAGTAGCTAAAAATAATAATAAAGCACCAAATATTATTAAAAATAATGAAAAACAAAATTGACGTTGTTCTGATGCAAATATAAATGGTAATGGATTTTCTTTATTTTCTAATTTATCTAATATAATAAAAAATAAATCTCTTATTCCAATAATAATATCTTCAACAGGTTGTTTATGAGGTAATATTTGATTAGTAATAATATCTTGGTCAAAATTAATATTATTATTAATATTATTATTATTTTGTTCTTCTGCTTCTTTACTATTAAAGTCATTGTTAAATTTAACAGGATTAAATGTATTATTTTTTTGCATAATTATAATAGTATATAAAAAAATTTGAAATAAAATAATATAAAAAATAAACTATATTATAATAATGCTTTATCCTACTTGTCCTACATGTGGTTATTTTTTGGGTCAAAAGAATTTAGAATGGGAAACTAAACAAGCTGAAATATGTTCAAATCCAAAATTAACTGAAGAAGAAAAATCTAAACAAAAACAAGAGCTATTACTAAGTTTAGGTTTAAGACGTTATTGTTGCCGTATGAGAATGATGTCTTATAAAGATATTGTTCAAGACATTATAGCACCAACTGATAATTAATTAAAAAAATTGATTTATAATTATATAAGTATAATAAGATATTATATTTATGTCATTAATTATTTCAATCGATGGAAATATTGGTAGTGGAAAATCTACTATATTAAAACATCTTAAAGAACGTTTATCAGAAAATAAAAATTATGTTTTTGTTGATGAACCTGTAAAAGAATGGTCAAAAATAGAACATGATGGTATTACAATTTTAGAAAAATTTTATGGAAATACTGAAAAATATAGTTTTTCTTTTCAAATGATGGCATATATAACAAGATTAAATATGTTAAAAAATGCGGTTAAAGAAAATCCAAATGCAATTATTATAACAGAAAGATGTTTATACACTGATAAATATGTTTTTGCTAAAATGTTATATGACCAAAAAAATATTAATCCTTATGAATATCAAATATACAATAAATGGTTTGATGAATTTATTTCAGATTTACCTGAACATAAATTCTTTTTTATTAAATCAGACCCTATTAAATCAAAAGAAAGAATTAATCAACGAAAGAGAGCTGGAGAAGATAATATTTCTATTGATTATTTAGCTTCATGTGAAAAATATCATTTAGATATGTATACTACACATTCAGAAAATACAATAAAAGTAATTGATATTGAATCATATAATCTTGAATCAGAAAATTATAATTTATTAATTAGTGAAATAATTTCATTAATGGATAAACATTTGAAAAAAAATAATATTATTACTAGTTATTTTGAAAACTATCAAGTAAATAACCTAATTATGTCAAGTATGTTTATAATATTATCTGGTTTATATTATTTGAAATGCCCATGGTATTATCCAAAATGTTCATGGTATCATAAAAAATAAGTACATTTTTTTTGGTATATAAAAAAATTGATTTAAAATTAATTTATAATTAACATATTATAAATTATGGCAATGTTATTATCTATCGATGGAAATATTGGATGTGGTAAATCAACATTAATTGATACGCTTCAAAAATTAAAAGAAACAAATATAATTGATGAACATTTTGATATGAATATTATAAATAAACTAGTTTATTTTCAAGAACCAATTAATATATGGAATACAATAACAACTGATAATAAAACATTATTAGAAAAATATTACGAAAATCAAAAAAAATATGGCTTTTGTTTTCAAATGATGGTATTATTAGCAAGAATTACTGAATTAAAAAAAATAATTAAATTAAATCCAGATTCAATTATTGTAATGGAACGGTCATTTTATTCTGATAAATATATTTTTTTGGATATGTTATATGATAAAAAAATAATTGATACATATAATTATCAAATATATAATTTATGGTTTGAAAGTATTGTTAAAGATTTACCAACACATTATTATTTATATTTAACTTCAACACCAGAAAGATGTATTGAAAAAATACATTTACGAAATCGAACAGGTGAAGAAAATATTAAACTTGAATATTTAGATGAATTACATAATTATCATGAAAAGTTTTTTAATCATTCAAATGATTTAATTAAAAATAAATGGTGGAAAACATTATATAATTATTCAGATATATCAAATAATACACCAAATTATTTTCAATTATTAAAAAATATTCTTTTTCAAATAAATACAATTTATATACAAAATAAAAAATATTTAATCTAATTATAAAAAAAAAATTTAATCTAATTATAAAAAAAATAATTAAATCTTTTATATATTAATAAAATGACCGAAACATTTAAAGTTTTAGTTATAGTAGATATTCAAAATTGTTTTATTCAAGGCGGATCATTAGCAAGCCCTGTCATTTCTGATTTACCTGGTTATATTGATCAAGCTATAGCAATTCGTGATCAAATAAGAAGTGGTGATTATGATTTAATTGTTTTTTCTCGTGATTTTCATCCAGAATATCATTCATCATTATATCACGAGACTGATGCAGCTAACGGTGTTTTTGTCCCACATTGCAGAGATACATCACGTCAATGTGATAGACGTTATTTAGGAGATATGACTACAAAAAAAAATGGTGAAAGTGTAGTAAAAACTACAGGTGAAATAATAGATTCTATTTTAAAAAGTTCTGATGGAAAGTCATTAGACCAAAAATATCAAGATTTTTTAAAAGGGATACCTAGAGATAAAGAAGTTCATGGAACAGATTTATCTTATTTATTTTATGGATTTCCTGAGTTTATTCAAACAATCACCACATTAAACTCAGATACTAAACAACAGCATACAATTGGTTTAAAAAAAACCAATGCACTTGGTGCAAAGAATATAAGTTATAAATCTACTCCATCTAAGACTAATTTAAATCTTAATAATATTACAAAGGTGCCAAATACTAATATGATTGCATTAACAAAAGGACAATATTGTGATTATGAATCATATTCTGCATTTAATTATCACATACGTATGCAAAATGAGACAGAGCTTTCAAATCAAAATAAAAAAGTTAGTGATAATAAGTTAATTCATTTACCCGCTGATGAAAAATATACAACCGGTTTATTTGAATATATTATTAGTGAAAATAGAAAAACCAGAAAATCAAATTTAGTAATAGATGTATGTGGTTTAGTAACAAATATTTGTGTTATTAATACTGTACAACAAGGTTTGGCAATGTGGTATAAAGTATATCAAAGTAAAGTACCACTAATAAACAGTATTAGCTTTAATTTATTAGATAAATTATGTATACCACTTGAACTAAGCATCCCTGGTTATAGTTATTTACATTACCCATATACAGCTTCAATTAAGGATCAATCTCAATTCAATAATGCTCTTGTATTATTTGATGCTAAATTAGATGTAGATATTTTTAACCCCAATAATATTAAAAATAATGAAGAAAAACGTTTATACACCTTTACTATTATAAATGATGTTCAACCCCGCTATAAATTTCATAGTAGTACTGTAATTCCTGATAATATAATTAATAAAATTATAAAACCTACTTATGATAAAACATGTAAATGCGGTGCTCCTGGATGTGATAGTACAAGTTGTATTGAAAGTTTATATAGACAAAAATATTTAAAATATAAACAAAAATATATTAATTTAAAAAATAAAAAATATTTAATCTAAATTATTATCAATTTCTAAATCTAATTCGGATTTTGGTTTAGTTTCCGTATCTGAATTAGTTTCCGTATCTGAATTAGTTTCCGTATCTGAATTAGTTTCCGTATCTGAATTAGTTTCCGTATCT
>JACCEC010183123.1_pt1 | contig 30589 bp, 24 predicted proteins | sample 7450121 | NCBI WGS metagenome assembly JACCEC01 (sample SAMN15323455, study PRJNA562643) | freshwater metagenome | isolation source: river surface water | place: USA:Blue River Watershed | collected 2017-08-18 | reverse complement strand
TTTTATTTGCGGGTTGACCAAACTTGGAAACCTATCGGTTATTCAAGTTTGCGGGTTGACCAAACTTGGAAACCTATCGGTTATTCAAGTTTGCGGGTTGACCAAACTTGGAAACCTATCGGTTATTCAAGTTTGCGGGTTGACCAAACTTGAACCCCTCCAGGTTGATTACGAGATTGTTCGCTAGGTGTCAATCCGGCAGCTTTAACAAAATCAGCGGCATATTTAATTGGCATACGCGGGATCCGTGGTGAACATTCATAATATTTAGAATGCAACGCTAGGTTAATTGGGTATGATGCCGGGAAATATACCTTAAGTAATGGGTCAGGGTTACGAGTATCGGTAAGCCGGTCATTGACAGCACGAGCCATAAGACCGGCACTAGCAACTGGCAAAACCATGAATAGCAAGACTTGGGGGTCAATAGGTTGAGTTTCAGACCATTTAATTGCGCTTGCAAGTGACTTCATATCCTTGATGAAATAGTATATGTCAGCTAGCGTTGGAGCATAGTCATATGGATAAAACCATTCCCAACTTTGGCACCTTCCTACATAATAATTAGCATTCCAGATTAGTGTCCGGATATAAGCTTCACAAACTTGGCCAATATTTTCAGGTGTACCCGCCATATCAAGACATGTCCTGTAATAACGACCACGCCATTTAGGCTCACCTATACGGATACTTGCTTCAATATTCAAGTATTGCATTGGTAAATAATCCATCATAAGTTGTTGGCGTTCACGTTCAGTGCAATTTTGCGGAATAGGAATATGTTTCCGGGCACGATCATCAATGAATTTACGGGCAAGCGAGTCTTCTTGTCGTGCAAGTCGTGCGAAAATTTCTTGCAGAAATGCAAGATTAAGTTGCCCAGTTGTGCGATTAAATAACCAGCCTTCATCGCCTTCCATGCCAACTTGCGATATACCATTCTGCACCTGAAAATATTGACTAAGCAAGATTTCATGGCCGTTATTCTTAATACTAATCCAATGCACTTTGGGCATAAAATCATTGCCTAGTAACATCATTAGAACAACATAGTCGTCGATAAACCTAAGCATATGATGATCGGGCATATGCGCTGTGCTGCCAATTCTTTTACGTGCAGTTTCAATAACTAGTGATGATTTCAAACAATCTACATCAAGGAATAGATAAGGGTAGCCTTCATGCTCAAATGAGTATTGCCCGTATTCATATGCCTCACGGATAAGAAAGATATTTGGAACACGACTCGCCAAACTAAGCATAATAAGGTCACCATCAAGGCCATATACAATTGTTTTAGTATCGGGTGATGGCGGATGCGCGGCCAAGTGATGGAAAATCTTGTGCTCCCCTTCCCCTGGATTTGACCAATCATTAAAGATGACCTCCATATCCCTGAATAGTTCGCATGTATCGATATGTTGCCCAATAGCTATCCGCAATTTATCCATAAATACAGTTCCAGGTGTAATCATGTTAGTGTCAATGCTAGTATTCTGTTTTGAATTATCATATTGGTCTCCATATTTTGTGTCAATAATAGAAGTTTTTTGCTTGCGGCAAATACTATGAAACCTACGCTGTCTCTGCTGTTCCATTTTTGCACGTGGAGGAACCCCATCAATAGCTATAAATAGTTTAGTGACTTTTTGTTCACATATAGTCGGTTCTACTTTGGTATGAATATCACCAGAATCAGTGTCTAGGTCTATACTTACTTCTCCGCTGTCGCTATTAATATTCGTTGGAAATACGGATGCCTGGCCGAATAATTTGACTAGGTTATCCAAATATTCTAAAATATGTAGAATAAATGTCTCCTCTGTTTTTATCTCAGATTTGAGTGCTTGATATATAGCGCCATTAAAATCAAGGTAGAGGTGAATTTGTTCACCTGGATTTGGTAAATGGCTTTTAATGGTAGATTGAACATCATTCTTCTTGTTGTATTTACGTAGATGACTAAAAAGGCCAGGAACTCCCATTATTGTATTTTATAATAATTTATGTATTGAAGTATTGATTTAGATAGTTTATGAAAGTTAATTCTAGATATAAACACTGATATTGCCTTATATTGAAAACAATTTTTTTTTGTGTAGGGTATAATTATTTAATATACATTCTAGTCTCAAATTATTGGAGCGCTCAAAAGCGCAATTGATTTGAGATTAATAAGAATGAGTATCCTCTAAAAGCTTATTGCATTTATAAATGCAACGGCTTTTGTTGAGGAACGCACCTTACTACAGGCGGATTTTGGCTTCTGCCAAAAATCCTAGCCGGTTGAGTAAGGATACTAATAATTAATCTATTTTTATGTGTAATTTTTGCCGAAAAATGCTATTTTCTTAGTATAGTTATTAATAAAAATTGTTTTGCCCTGCACTTTCAAATGTAATTCATAAATACAACCAATAAATAATTAACTTAAGCCAAAACCAGATATGACTACTAACACTAGCACTACTGAAACCACTAAACTTATGAACGGAATCTACTCTACTGAATTTGACAAGGACTGGGAAATGTCTAAGCATTACATTGATGCAGTTAGGCAAATCGCCCAACGCGCTGAAAACATTGATGCTGACCAACTTTACCAAATCTTTGACACCAAGACTATTCCTGAACGTGAAGAAGCAAATAAGAAGCTTAAGACCAAGCAAAACAAACGCCAAAAGAAGAAGAATGAGAAGTTTGTTGTTGCCGGGCTCGCGAAGCCCAAGAATGTTCGCAATGTATTCCGTGAGCAATACAAGACCCGTTGCACTGCAGAGGGTAAGACCTTTAACAAGGATGAATTCGATGCTGCATTCAAGGCCCTCTCGGCCGATGCTCTTGAAGCTCTCAAGCTTGAAGTAAATGCTGCAAAGGATTCATATGAGCGTGAATATGAACAGCAACTTGCCCGTGCTGTTGCATCAGGTGATTATCCTGAAAAGGCACCGACCAAGTTTAGGCGCGCATACATTATCTTCACTGAAGATATGCGTAATGCACTTGCCAATGAATCTGATGTCCGTATGACTGCTGCTCAACGCGAGCAATTCAGCAAGATGTCGATGACTGAAAAGTCGAAGGCATTTGGTGAACTCTGGAAGACTGTATCTGATGCTGAAAAGGCTCGTTACTCTGGTCTTGAAAAGGAAGCCGAACTTGCATACACTGCAGAATACTATGACTATGAAGTGCGTAATCTTGAGCGACAAATTGCTAAGGCTGAACGCGAAGGCCATGATGCTAAACAACATCGTGACCGCCTTGTAGAGGTTCAACTCAAGCCTCCTACCGCTGAAGCACGTGCTGCTCAGCCTAAGTATTATGGAGCAACTGCAACGGGTTCTGTTGCATCATCTTCCGCTGCACCTGCTGCTGAAAAGACCAAGAAGGCAAAGAAGGAAAAGGTCACTGAATCTGCTACTGAACCTGCTGCTACGGTAGTTCTTACAACTGAACCCACGGTAGAAAAGGTAAAGAAGTCGAAGAAGGCTGCTACTTCCTCTTAATTCTATAAAATAAATAATTGTAGCTAATTATTATTTTTTAATATTCAACTAGAGTTAAAATTAAATTATTTTTTGTCATTTTTAATTAATTAAATTGATTATCTACCTAAATATCGTCCAAATATAAATACTACCAGCCCAACCAAAAAACACTACTTTACACAGAAATGAATATAATTATATTATCTTTTCTAAATTTGGACTTGTTAGATTTAGATAAATTTACGCAACAATTTATTACAAATGACCACACCCCAGTTAATTTGTATTTAATTGATCATTTAATTGAAACTGATGACAAATTACATATCAATAACCCCAAATTAAGTGCTACAAGAATAGCAATAAATAATTTCATTACTTCTACTAATCCAGAACTAAATAAACAATTTACTACCTATAATTTGTATAAGGATTATTTGGTATATCTATCTCGTGTCCATTCATCTAATCGGAATTTAATAGAAAATATATTTTATTTACGTCCTGAGCTAGTTAAATTTGTGCAATTATATTTATTCAGTATTATTAAATTGTCTAAAATACTATCTAGTAAAGATCAATCAAGTAGCATTAGTATAATTTCATGTGACCCAATATTTCATCATTTAGTTAATGAATTACGACCATACCAACCTAGAACAGTAGATTTTTTCTACACACATATCTCAGAAAAACTCAATATGCAGGTGTGGCAGATGCCAGTTGGGATGCCAATAGGATTACCAGCTGGCATACCTACAAATATTATGAAAAAATGCATATCTAGGTTAGTAATACCATTTAAAACACAAGAATTATATGTGGAAAGCCCAGAGGTCATTACTAAACTAGGAACTAATGATATTACTAACCTAGATATGCTTTTAGATGCTAACCAACAACCAGAAAATAAGATGTTTATTGGAAAAATAAATAATGTAACAAATTTGGGTGATATTCAAGAAGGTATGAATCAAATATTCCAACATATAATTACTAATAATATTAGAGTTCCAAGACATCATATATCTCATGGTATACAACCATTACAGATATTAATATTACCACCATTATTGCCTACTCCTCAAAACATATGTGTATTAGCTGACATATCTCGTCAATTAACACCTGAACTAATACCTCATCATCATGAATTAATTTATAGGGAAATGCAAATATTACAACCTGAACTAGATATATTAGCATTAGAATGGGAGTTAAAAATACAAAGATTTGTGAAAATTCCAATTCAAATAAAAATCAAACAAAAAATCAAAATAACCTCGAAATATGGTTAAATGTTTATTAATATATATATATATTATCATATTTGGCGGTATGCGTTTGCTAGCAAAATAAATAAAAGTTATATCAAAAATAAATGAATAATAATTGCAATAGTGAATTAGTAGATACCCATGTAATGGAAGGTGATGTTGTAAGTGCCAAACAACCATGGGATAATATAAAAGTAAGAGTTATAACACGTGCATTTTATGAAGATGCATATCTAGATTTTTTCATTAAATATTATGCTGCGTTAGGTTTTGATACAATTACTATTCTTAAAGCGGATGCAGATAAATTTAATTATACGCTACCTGATTTACATGAATTTATAGATAAACAACCAAATATTGAAATAATACCTGTAATGAATGAAGGTAATCAAATACTACAAACGCATTATGGATATTATGCAGACAAATCATATGATTGGATTCTAAATATTGATGCTGATGAATTTTTAATTATTGACCCTGAATTATATCCATCTGGTATCAAAGAATTTATATATAAAATTGGGCAACGTATTGCTACTACCAAAAATATACCAAATGCTGATGCAATTCAACAAATAAAATTCAGATGGATGTGTGTAAATAAGTTTAATAATAAAACATATTCAACTCTTACTAATGATAGTATAGTTAATAAAAAAGTAATACCAGAAAATAGCGATATTGAAAGTATAAATTCAGTATCATTTGCTGGTTATTTTTTAACAAATAAACTTGAGTTCTATAGATATATAAAATCAATGTGTAATACAAAATGGGCAAATAATACCGGTAAAATTAATGCTCATTTTTTCTTTCCAATACCACATACAAATGGTCGTAATTATAATTTATTAGATGGATATTTTAAGGGTGTTAATAATAGTGACCCGCGATATTACCCAAACAATGGAACTATGTTAATGGATGGCTATATTTTACATTTAAATACCCGGTCATTAGCAAATTCAGTAACAAAATGTTTGGTTACGCAACTACGTGATAATAAAAAAATTAAAGACCCAGTAGCATTTCAAAATTTAATAAATGAGTATTCAGCATCAACACAAACAGAATCTAGTATTGAGGAAATAAAAACAAAATTCACTGATCTGCTTAATAGTAAAGGATATTTTCCTAATAAAATTAGACAATTTAATGCTAAAATGGGTAAATTAATAAAACCTGATAAATGGCAACGCCCATTAAAAAATATGTTAACAGAATTCACTGATGTAAAAACAAAACAAAGGTTATGTAATTTAATAAAATATACTCCAGTGTGTAATCAGGAGCTGGAATGGCAAATATTGCATGATTTATGTTTGGCTAATAATTTGAATCCTACAAATATGCGTGCAATTATTGATTTATTTTGATTTATTTTTATTTATTTTTCATTTACTAAATTGTATTTGATTCAGTTAAAATGGTATTTGATTCAGTTAAAATGGTATTTGATTCAATATGTTTTTTAAACACTGAAATCAACTTATGTCTTAATTCTGCGCTCGATGAATATTTGTAAGATATGTCATTATCCAATTGGTAAATGTCAGCTAATTTTGAATCTACTATGAATTTCATTTTATATCCTAAACCATAGCTAATTGAACTTGTTAATGAGCTAACATAATATACTTTAAATTTTTGTTTAGATACTAATGGAAGAATAATATCAGATTGCGATGCAATTTGGTTAAATTCCCAGAAATCAGTATTTACTTTAACAATTATATTAGGATGGTTAAGAAATGTGACTGATTTAGTTCGTGTTAATATATATAAATTAATAGGGGGGCGGTTTGCATGTTTTGCCTTTTGGTTTCCTATTTTTACTAAATCAATTAATATTTGTAATTCTTTTTTATCACGGCGGTTACAAGCGCCTTGCACTAATAAATTGAGTGACCTAGGTTCTTCCCGTGGTGTGCGGTCTATATAACTTACTGATTCAGGTGAAAAGGGTAATATTACAGGGATAAAATACTGGGACTGGTTACCACAATGTGGTGCTAGGTAGAAAATATTTGGTGATATAGGACGTGAAGGCATATATCTATGCAAAATTACATAGGTCCATGGTTGTGTATGCTCATTAATAGTTTTAATAGCATATTCATTCGGAATAGTTAATATTATACGTGCTTCTTTTGCAGAGCTAGGCATAATTATTTGTGGTTGACCATTTAAGTCTTCAACACCTATTATTTGAATACTACCTAAAGAATATCTTTCCATCAACCTAGATGTATAGTTTGTTATATATTTTATAAATCCTTGTTCACATGTTAAAATATTAAGTATGATATCAGGTCGTGGTCCTATTTCACAATTTGCTAATATTTTTGGGAGAAAGTGAATAACCGATTCAATACATTCATAATGATAATTCACTGGGTTATAAATAATTACTTTATTAATCTTAACTTTGGCTATTTCACTTGACATTTATATTTCAAACTAGTTATTATTATTTAGAATTAACCTAGTAATCTTAAAAATTGATTATTAAATTTAAATTCAATCTTACAATTAAACTACAATATTTCCAGTTTAATAATTTTATAAATCATATTTTGTAAACCATAACATTTTCTAAACCGATAGTAAATGTCTGTTAATACAGATAATTCTTCTATAGAAACATTAAATGAAAATAAAATAAGTAAATTTCTGGGACAAGGAACCTATGGTATTATTATAGGTAAACCGCGATTGCCATCAGAAGGAGAAACGTATAATGATGTTCTTAATTCACATGATGCACCTAACCAAGTTAGTAAAATCATAAAAGATAATACTGATATCGCTAGATTATCAGGAATCATTGACATGATTAATGACCGGTTTAATCCTAGTAACCTAGCACAGCTCCAGAAGCAAATAGTCATACCTACACGACCACAGCGTATAAATTGGCATAATTTATCATTTATTCCGAAACAAATTGAAGTTTTACAATCTCATAAAATTACAAAGCGTAAATATAAATGGCAATACCTTATGGAACGTGGGACTAATGACCTAGATATTGAATTACGCAGTGTTAAAACCCTTAATCAACTAAAACATTTTCTTAAGGGTTTTGGGAATATTATTAATGGTATTGCTGAATTACACAAAGTTGGGTTAGTTCATACTGATATAAAACTTACAAATATGATAGTATCTTGGGATGGCAAATATAAATTAATTGACCTAGACGAGCTTTCTGATTGTCATGAAGTGCCTAAAAATACCCGCCATTTTGAAAAGATTTTTAATAATATATACTACCCGTATTATCCGCCATCTGGCGTTTTCCTGCATGTATTATCAACTATGAAAGATATGAATTGGGACAAAAAAAACATAATGTCGTTGTTTAAAAATTTGATAACTAAAAACTATGACAAAGATTACCATAAATATTTCAATGAAATTACAAATAAAACATTAATGTTGGCTAACGACCCTGAATTATCAAATATTTTAATGGGGCCATTTACAAATGACCAGACTATGATTGATTATTTATTGGATTTTCATAAATTATTAATAACACAACCTGATAAGATATCTGCACATCGTGAACTATTGTTATTCATCGACAGATATGCACTAGGTATAAATTTATTAATTTTACTCGGCAAGTATTATACTATTACAGGGCAGGTTTCAGGGGTAGTTGCATCTGATACTTCAACATGTGAATTTATACCACAATCACTAATTCCACTCATAAAATTATGTTGTGATGCCAACAATTATTCACAAATTACTACTGACCAAATAGCAGCCGAGTATAATGAATTCATTACTCAATTATATAGAAGTTATCCATTCAAATTTATTATTAAACTTTTGTATGGATTGGGTATTCGCCGCAGGTCAAGTCAGGTTTAATTTGAAATTGTGTTGGGTGCAACTTAGACTAGCACGTCTAGGAATATTTCTGGTTTACCGTCCACATTGAATTATCAGCCCAGCAGGGGTGGGCTCGAATTCAAGTGAGACACTAGGTAAAGAGCGGACTTGCTCCGTTCGTCCTTTTCCTAGACACTCAAAAGTCCACCCTGCAGGGTGGGCTTGTAATAGAGTGGCTACGGTATTAAATCATAAAAAATAATTCATTGTGAAGGGCACATGTGCACAAATTGGGTTTACAACACGAACAAATTATTATTTATCCCCTATACGCTGGTTCGGGTTTCATCCCAGTGTTTAGGAAATCAATAAGTGGCCAAAGAACCCTAGCTCCACCATCATCTGCAGTAAGGACCTTGATTAACCCAGTGCTAGGGTCAGCTGCTTCCGATTTACCGAATACACCAGTAATAAATCCAGGGTCGCTAGTAAATGCCAATAGGTGTGGGTTTTTTTCCGCCCGCAAACATTCAATTATTTTTTGCATATGATTTTTGTGCCCACCTGTTATACTGGCTTGAACACCTTCATTACCTTCACTTGACCCAACATTAATGATTACTTGATAAGGGAATGATTTATTGGACCTAGTATTTTGGGATAGTTGCCTGAAAGCACTAATTATTAGACTTGGTGCGATTTGATTAACCATTCCAGCTGTAATAATTTCTTCAGGTGCAATCTTATGAATGGGTTGTTTCCAACTATTACTCGCCCCGAATCGGTGTTGAATAATCGCTACCTCTTGGCATTGCTGATGATTAGTTGATTCTGTATCTGCATCTGCTGTGCTAGGTTCGGAATCTATTTTAGGATTATTAGTTCCAGTTAGCGCTAACGGACGGATATTTCCATTTACATCCAGAACCTGTCGGAGTGATTCCAAATCACTTGGTGGTGAGAGTTCCAATTTTCGAGCACTTGCCAAATAATCTGGCGTGTTAGGCATTGTTTGAAATGCATTATTAATATAGCAATTAATCCGATATTCTTCCAATGCACCAATAACTGATTGGATATCCGAGTATCTGGTAAAATCAGCACCTAGCACCACTAGTCGGTCTTGCCAAACTTTGTAATCCGGTTCCAGTTTGTAAGCAGCTAATGCTAGGTTAGGGAATCGGGTAGTTCCTAGCACAAATGCACCTTGTCTTAGTGCCCTTAGTGTAGTAGTCCATCCGACAGTATGCCGGCATCCAGTAACGCACATCCGGACATGTGCGAGGTCAGCGTGTTTGTGCCTAATTTTCCACGCCCGCAACCCACAATCCCAACATAAGCGGTCATAATAATCAAATTGATTTTTCTTGGGTTGAGCACAATGATGACAATTATCGGCCTGACACTTAAATCGTAATCCGGGTGTTTTTTGAATCCATTCTCCGATGCTATCCACCTTATAAAGCGGCTTAGCACTTCCTTCATCTGGATTAGAAGCGGTGCTAGGATAACCTAGACTTGTAATCCCTGAAGAATACCAAGTTTCATAAAGCATTGGATGCATGAATACCTGGTTATCACGTATCTGGACGACTTGTTGGCGCATCTTTGAAGGCGCCCGGAATTCTACATGATTAGTTTTTCCCAACATATTCCGATTAACAGAACAAATACTATTCATCTTATTATCCGCAGGCAAGTAATAAACCAGTTTATATACCTGCTGGATATCCACACGCTTGTCAGCCAAGAGGATAATACTTGCATCTGCTAGAATATAATGTTTAAGTCTTGCGACAACTTCTTGTGTAGTTTCCTTATTGAATTTTACGGAACCTACCAAATCTTGTCCTAGCATAGCAATCCATTCTTCATGTCGGCGTGTAATCCATGCTGGGGACCAATTATGCGTCTTAGAAATAGTTTGACTGACATCAACAAATGTTTCAGGAACCGATTTGTAAGACCAGTTGCGCAATAGGTTTTGGATATCTTCTGGGGTCATTTTACCACGGCCATAAAGTCCTTGGGATTTCTGAATTACACTGTGAATTAGAGCATATGGCGCAAATCGGCAAATAGTTGCTAAATCCACTGAACGATAAGCCCAGAATTCCTTGTTTTTCTCTTGTTTATATTCCTCATATAGCCTAGCGATATACTCCCAGTCTGGTTGTTTATCATCTAGGCCAATAGATTCGGCTCGGTCTGCTGACTTAGTAGAAATACTAATTGGGGTATGGAGATTAAAAGCCATTTTTTGATGGGGTTGTTTGTTTGTAGTTAGTGATTGACTACCACGGGATAAAAAAAACAATTTTTCAAAAATTTAATTCAAACCAATTAAATTAGATACCGGTAATTACAATATATTCTGTAATTGGCTGAAAACATTCGGCGCATTTAGGGTCTTTAAATCCACCTAAACACTTGCTACACACAGATAAATGGCAGCAGCTGAGTGAGACAACGTTTTGCCGATTAGTAGCACAATGCATACAATTATTACCTAGTGCCAACTCAGCAGAAAGATTAGCTTGCCAATCTATGTCGATCGGTTGGATATCAAATCGGTAGATATCAGGGTTTTTCTCCAAATTAACTTTATTGGCACCCACTGATTGCATACCATTTGCTGAGGTATCTGGTGAAATACCATCATCAACAAGGTTAGCCACCTGCCACTTACGATTATCTTCCTCAGTTGGCAGTGGATGGTCTGTTCCATAATATTTTTTAATAATTGGGGTATATGCGCAACCGAGCAACCGGAAATGTTCCAGCATATTTTCCACCCGGGATGTCGTATATTCACAAAGAAGTGAATTACATGTGTATGTCGCATGGGTTTCTTCTCCTTTGGCACCTTGAACTACACGGACTGTTTTACGGCAAAGTGCGGGAAATGAATTTTTGAATAGCTGGTCATTAATAATTTGCATACTGTCAGTTGCTAGGCGTTGATGATTCGCGGCGTAGAAATCTACATAATCACTATCCTCACATGACTTAAGATGCTCTTTGAGTTCATCAGGTGTTGCGGCTTCAAAATTGCAACCGAATTTGAGACAACGACAATCTAGGAGCCTAGCACGACGCTTGTATTTCTCGTTCATAGCCGGATAAAGATTATGTGCCGGTTGTGTTTCAATTTGGTTGATTTTATGTTTTAGATTTTGCTTCTTCAAATCAATAACTAGTTGATATTTAACAGCAGCCCGGCACTCTTCTGGTAGCTGAGTAAAAGTAGTAGGCAGTAGTGGATGTGGTTGCGTCTGGGTATTAGATTTCATTTCAGGGAATTTAGCCACGCGAATATTATGCGGTTTATAACTTTCGGGTAGGTCTTCAACTTGTAGGTCTAGGTTAATAACAGGACGCTCTGTATCAGGTGCCGCGAAATATTCATCTAGTTTGCTAATATCTCTAAGGTTTTCAAGGATAGTAATAAAATTATGTCCTAGTGTAGCAATTGGTAGTTTGATTTCAAACCCTGGATTTTCTGGTTCGGAAAGTTTGGTAAATCCAAGCCAAAAATCTTGTTTACCATCTACCGGAACATGTAGTGTCCTTTTAGCAGGAATTTGTGCGACGGTCACCGGGTCAGTCATACTGATTTGTAAGTAACACCTGCTGAAATCAGCTGAAAGATAACTTAGTAGTGTTTGCGGGGGCTGTTTAGTTCCTGTCCTAAACACCTTATAATCATTAGCGTGCCCGCCAAATACTCGGACAACCGCTGAGATACTAGGTGAAATACTATACTTATTTGAATTGGTAGCAGACATTTTTAGTTGAGTCGTGAATAGTATGTTTGTTGAAAGATTCAAAATGTAAAAAAGTAAAACAATTTTTTTAATCATCGATTAAATAGTAGGTGCGTATCCTAGAATACGTTGTTTTTCGAAATAATCCACTTTCCGGCTATCAATATTATTACGCGCATTCATTTCAATTTCCATTAGCCGTTGCATTTCATCAGCTGTTAATTTACGGTCCATCTCAGCTTCATTGGGGCGTTCCTTATATATAGTATTATTACGGCGTTTAATACCGAACCAGAATACACCTTCCGAATACCGTTTCTTAGATAGCCCGAGCCCGGAGAAAATCATTGGCAGCGACCTCTTAACGCATTCCTGGTATTTCTTGGCGACATTGAGATTCATGAATATGTCATCACACAGATTCTTGAATTGGATGCGGTTATCCATATTATCATCAATGTCATAAGTTTGGGTGATATATTTACGGATGTTTTCTAAGCTAGGATACTCTGCTGTGGATTTGTTAATGAAGTAGTCCAAATCCTTATTAATATCATCCTTGGAGTAATAAATTTGCTTACCTAGCATAGCTTGGCATTCAGTAAGTGAGAATTCATTAGACAAGTTGATTTCACGGACCAAACTAATTTCCGGGATATACTTCTGAATATCTGCGTTAATAATAACTGATTCGTATAGGTATTTTTCAATAACTAGGGCATTAAAGAATTGTTGGTTATATAAGACCACATATGTATTAAGAATATTCCCGTCGGCTGCCAAATTGCCATTCGCGATAAATGGCGAGTTACCAGAAATCCCATGCATAAAATCAGTCTTGCTGAAATCGCTAACTGAGAAATAATCGCCGGTGGTGTCATTAATTCCGGTGGGTTCATCTGTTTTGACCGGAATAGTTATATTTGTGCTAGATGAAGTTAGCCTTATGTTTTTACGTTTTTCACCTGCAGAGCTAAGTTCAGGATAGGGACGCAAGCCAATTGATTCGTGTTTCTTAAGTAGCCCACTTCGGATAACATCAGGGACACCACTGTCATCACCTGTATCACCTTTCAAATAGAACAGCGCATTACTCAGGTTCTCTAGGTGTTTAACTAGATCAGCAGGGTCTTCAATGTTTTCATTGCTGAGAAAAGAACACTTATCTAGGATACCTAGCTCAGGATTTAGAATATCATATTTGAGACCAGCAAGGTCAGTGAATTCCACATCATAAGTTTCGTTATTATATAAGAAATTATTGAGCCGCTTGATGGTTGCAACATCATCCGAGGAATCATATTCACTGATTTTTATGTAATTATTAATACGGGTGATAATATAATCAAATTTGGTTTTGGCTTTTTCTTCTGAGAAAAAACGGGTATTTGCCGTTATGCGGTTGCCGATAATTGGTCCGGAATTAGTAAAATTATTTGTTTGTTTAGATATCTCATGTGGAATATATATGCTGCCATATGAACTACATACCATAAAGTCGCTAACTTCATCACCATTAAAATCGGATACTAAGGATTTAATATCAGTTGTTTTGCGATTATCATCGGCATTGTCAGCTTTCATAGGTGAAAGAGGTTCATAGCGATTAACGAATTTGTCACCTGACAATATATTGTGGCAAGGAAGTTTAGAGCTTTTAGATTTTTGCGAGACTGAGGACATAGCGAGAAATTACTAATATTAGTATTAATAGTAGGATAACCTAGAGAATGTAGTATAGAGCACTTATTATTACCCAGGAATGATGTATTAAAACCCGGATTTAAACGCACTTCCTAGGAATATGTAGGGTCCTACATTATTTATTTTTATGTATTCACAAAACCATTAATTCTTTGGTGTGCGCTATTTATCTGTTATTAGTTTATCAGCAAAGTTATAATAAGACCTAGATACACTATTTAATTTGCGGGATGACAGAAAATATAAAAATTATAAAGCTAGGTTCTGAAAATTGCAAAAATAGTCCTAGCACAGCAACAACTTCGATAACACCAGCAACTACGACAACACAAACCGATTTGGTCCCGAGTATATCTAGGTTATATGCATGCTATCAACCGGTATATCGCCCACCACTTTGGGTCGGACAACCCGAATTCCAAGAAGCGGTCTGGAAATATGCTGCACGGGCAAAAGTTTATTATCCAGATGGAAGTAGTTTTTTGGAAGTAAAACAATTAGCTACCCAACGCGAACCAACTAATCTAGGCGGTGATAAGTTATATGACCGGGAAAGATTGTTAGCAGAATATGGATATTCAGAAAACCCCTATAAAATTGGTTCACCGAATATTGCCATTTTTTGCAGGACACCCGTGCTAACAACACGTATGATTAGCACAGACCGGGTCAAATATGCTAATATCCTTTCAGCCATAGCACCGGCCCTAGATACACAAGAACAACCAGACTATCGGTATCTCGCAAGCGACCCTAGGCAACCCAAACGCAATTATAAGTATGCATGTATGATGGCTACTGCTTTCAGGCATATCCGGACTTGTTTCCTAGAAGGTGGTTATCGTCGGTTGGTAATGACTGGTCTAGGTATGGGTAATTTCAAATACTTTGCGGAGGAACTAGATATTGACGCCGAACATATTTTCCGGGAATGTCTATTCCGTGGGCTAGGCGATTTATTCACACAAGAATCCGGCAAAGAAATGTGGTTAAATTGCACCAGGGCAGTGGTTCTCCGAGAACATATCCCAGCCGAACTCAAGAGCCAAATAGTATTGAAAGGCCTAGATATTCAAACACTCCTAGATAATCTTAAACAAACTGAACTGGATGAAACACTTATAATTAATGCGTGGGACCCGTTTAGTATGGTCGGGAACGGTAATGCCGGGGATATTAGCCTAGATGGGTATATTGGCAGGATTAGCGCAGTTGGTGTCTTGTCATGGCCTATTACTAATCCGCAGATTCAATGGCAATCGGATTAACACATGGTTTTGTTTTAGGATTTATTTCTTATAAAAACCCCAATTAATTGCCATTCCCCGGACTTGTTCTCCATGACATACACATGAATTCCCGGTAGCCCACCTGTTATACTTACTGTATTACCAATACCGTGATTCCAGCACATATAAAATTGTCCTAGCACTTGTCCGCTACCTTGCGGCGGATGATTATAAATGACATCTACTAGCTTGTTACCTACGAATTGTTTTGAATATATATCACGAATAGTTTGAATATCCTTAAAAACTTGTTGAGGGTCAGCTAGGTTTAGCTGTGCTAGGATATTCTTATAACTTGCTGTTTTCAAAACTTGGGTTTCGCATTCATTTGATGGCATTTGACCTGGAACACCGGGTTGTCCGCCTTGTTGTTTCCGGGTTTTCTTATTTGTCCTGGATGAGGATTTAATAGTCTTAGATTTGAGTTCTAGGTCGGGTTTAAATGCCACGAATTTCTTATATGTTTTCTGAGTCGTCGGGTTCCATTCAATTATATAAAACCGGTTTGTTTTCGGGTCTTTATATATATCTGCACCAGTTTTATAACTACCATAAACTTTTGGCATCCTAGATGCACCGTAACTTGTCTTTTATCCTAATCTTATAAAAAAACAAATGCCTACAAAAAAAACATAAAGTTTATTAGCCGAGTGTTTTATGAGCTTATTTTAACTTAAATTGTCTGAGCTTATTATGTGCGCTGGCTAATCCATACTAATATCATATACAGCGATATATAGGAACGCTTCATCGTCTGGGTCCTCAGTCAAGTAAGTATCCCCTAGAGGCAAGTTTTCAAGCCATTCCTTTGTTATTTCATCAAGTGGAGTAGTTAGTAAGCATTCATAAGCGCAACTGAAATTCTGGTATAAATCAGGTATATCCGCGAGAAACTTAGTAATCGCTCTAGGTGTGTGGATATATGTTTCACGACGGTTATCGTGTTGTTCAACAAGTTGGTAAATCCGGGTCATTGTTCTATAAAATATTTAGGTTTGTATTCTGTTTTTGTATTACTGTTATTGTTGGGTTATAAATCAATTTTTATTGGGCGTCCTACTGATATTAGAATAATTATATACATTAAATAATGAATTGGCTCCGTTTTTTTACCGGTTTCACAAACATAACTGGACTTGTGCTAGGTATATTAAGTTTTAGCAGCACAATACAAAATAATCAACCTAGCTCTGCAACTGGGCTGATGGTATATAATAGGAATAATGGACTCCCTAGCACTATTAGATGCCCTGAATTATTCCAAGTTTTGAATGATGAGTTAATGGTTCCGACTACTTATTGGCAGATAGTTTGTAATAGTAAGGAATCGGGTAGTGGCGAAGAATCGGGTAGTGGCGAAGAATCGGGTAGTGGCGAAGAATCGGGTAGTGGCGAAGAATCGGGTAGCACCTCTAGGATATGTAATTTTGTGTGTAATGATTATCATCGTGGTTGTCGTGAATTGGCAAATCATATATATTCATCAGAAATCTGGGAGCGGAAAATTGGGTATTCTAAACAGAAATTCTTGGCAACATGTATTGCATGGCAAGAATATATTAGAGAGACTAATCATAATACTACTATTACATCACCATCAACAACTACTAACCCAAAAACTTATCCTAGCACAGCAACTACAACCGGCCCGCCAACTACGACGACAACTTGGTTTGAAGTAGAACCTGAAAAATGGGAAAAAAATAAAGATACCAAATCGTGGGATATAGCTATTCTAACAATATTAGGTGCAGCCGTATCTTTTGCCGGAGGAGTAGGTATATACTTTTTCCGCAAAAAGCCCTAGACCCGGAAAAGTTAATCTGTAAAATTAGTAATAATTTCGGGCAGCAGAGCTGACATTCTGGTTTCACCATTCTTATGGCGATTATGAAGCGTAATGCTCTGCCCATCACTATTTACCTTGCACCATGTATGACCAAGTTCAGGGAACGAGAACTTACTAACTGTCCTAACAGTTTGTGAAATGGAATTCACTGCTAGGATAGTAATCTTAGCTTTAGCAGCAGTTGCTGGGTGCTCAGATGGGTTGTGAATATGGATAACATAATTATTGTAGAACATACAACTTGAATCCTCGGTTGGCAACCATACGTTATTATCGTCAGTAAGTGACCATTCATCGGGTTGTTGCCCTGCGACTAGATCAATTACCTTAAGGTTGCCATTTGGCTCCAGCCAAACCAGGTAATCTGGGCCTTGTGCGCAAACTAGGTAATTTGAATCTCTGTGTTGTGTTAGTTCAGCCGGCGCTTCAAAAATGACTTCTGGTCCATCAGTATAAAGTGGCTGGATATGTAGCTTTTCAGCACAGGGACTAAATATAGCGAATTGCCCGTTTGCACTGAAGAACAAAGTAGGTGTGGCACAATACTTATAAGACCATGAATACACAATATCCATTAAATTATCTTGTGTATCAAGGAAATAAACATACGCAGATGTCAAATCACCATCATTAGTAATGAATGCAAAATATCGCCCATCTGCTGAAACAGAAAGTTGAGAAATATATGGTTCAGCAGAAATCTCAGCAATAAAGTGCAACTTACCGACCTTATCTGTTTGATAAGCAGTAAGTGTTCCCGGGACTAATCCGGCGATGCCAGGCTTCTGATGAATGAAAGTATTACCATAAAGTTGAATAACATAATTTCCATTTTGTGGGTCAGTCGTCATCATTAACTCATTTAGGCTTGTAAATTGGCCTGTAGAATTAGTATTTTCAAATGTAGTAGTATCCATTTTGAGATGGAATTTAAATAAGACTAGCAGGTGTCAAAGTTAATAGATTTTTAATTAGTAACTATAACACATGAATTAAAAAAACAATTTTTATAATATTTTATTGTGTTTTCCATTAATTTTTACTGCCGCGGTAACACTAATTGTCATAACCAATAAGACGACGGCCTAGCGGTGTTATTTGAGGTGGTGTCAGTGCGCCGACTTGCGGCAATGGTCCGCCATACGTACGCGGTGTTTTAGGGAATAGTTTAGCCTTGTTCGGCCAGTGTGTGGTTGCCCGGCCCGCAGTAAATGCGTCAATCCGTTTTTGTAAGATTTTAGGAGTGGCAGTTTCACGTGGTAACATACAAACATATACTACACACCTAGTATTAGGTTGTTGCCGGCAAGGTAGTGGTTCCATTCCCTGGTGAATCGTTCTCGAGTCCCAAAGCACCAAATCACCAGCGCGGGCTATGACATTTTCTTCCACACAACCTTGTTGCCGGAACCAATCTAATTCAGTCTGGTTCATACGGTTCCAATCATCTGTATCTTGTGTGCGCCCGAATTGAGTTGCGTATGCTGCAACATGATTATGACTACCACGTAGGACTTTTAGAGTCGCATCACCTGGGCGGACATCATAAAGATTAACTAGGCCTTGAATACATTCTAAATCAGGACGGCCTGGTGCTTGGTCAGTGTGAAGCCAAACTGACCCACGATACCACCCGCGTTTAGTAGTTTCGGGTGGCAAATGAACGCTCAACCCGTCAAAACTTGTAATCAAGTCCTCGACAGGTGTATCATCCCAAATTTTACTAAATACTGGTGCGACTCCTGGTGCCTGCCGGACATGCCATGCTAGTTCGGATTGCCCTACACCCCAATGCTGGATAAGCATACTGTGCAGCGGGTATAAATCATAAAGGAAACTCCAAGATTGAGGATTCTGCGGTGTCATCCGTCCGGCGCTCAATTCACGCAGCATTTTCCATTTTAAGTCCCTTGCCAGTGTGATTTCATCGGGGGTTAGAGCACCACGGACAACAGCTACACCATCGCGAGCGAGTTTAGCACGGACCTCATCTAGGGTACAGTAATGCTCTGTGTATTTAGGTAGTTCTTCTTTGAATTTCTGGTTTATAGACATAGTTTCGTATAATTTGTATTTTGTGTTTTAAATTATAGTATTTCTCTAAAAACAATTTTTAGCCCTAGTAATGGATATGAAATATTTGTTACAAAAAAAAGTGTTTGAAAGAACTGCCATATGCAGGCGCAGAGTATATAGGCAGGGCACGAGGCCACTGCAAAACCATAACTCCTGCCATCATACGTGCATCCAGAAGTCTACTCGCTGCCATGTGTTAGTCGTATCGAGCCGATCCTAAGCACATCGCCTAACCAGACGCGGGCATCTGTTGGGTGACCAACAAACTCCACGTAAGTAGTTTCCGGTCTCCCAAACACTATTTATACATTATTAATTTTATATACATTTTTTGTAAAATTAGCTGTTTTAGCCATATTTAACTTAAAATAAAATTGATTATACAAATTTATTAAAGTTTATTCAGTAATCCAACATACCAAGTTAAATAATTTCAAATTGTTTTATATAATGTCTGGCATTGAAATACAACAATATCCCAAGCCAAATCCTAAAGTTCCATATCATAATAAAAAACTACAGAAATTACATGCCACGCAAATCAGTCATACCGACCGGTTAATCAATAATTTTATTATACATCAGAATTTACCTATGACACCTATTAGTTTAAAACACTTAATTACCAATGACAATATTGGTGTAATGGATGTTATTAGTTTATATGGTCGGCAAATAATTATAATAGTATTACGTTACCCAGCATTTGACCCCAAAGTGTCTAATAATAGTTATGAGAAGAAACCATTAACTGATGAAGTAGTTGCATCTTACCCAAGTTATATTTGTGCAATCGATTATCAGACTTATGATGTCCTAGATGTAGTCCCTGTGCTAGGAGAGGTAAAATGTTTTACGAGCTACCGTGAATACATTGCGATTAATATCGCAGAAACCATGGGCGCACCAGAAAGCCAATTAATAACATATGCTCTAACATCGCCAACATTTAAATTTCAGCAAATCCAACCCGCATTCCATATTGGTGCAGATAGGCAAAGTATTAAAAAGATTGCAATCAACTACATTCTACTCCCAGCCACGGATACTCCTAATAGCACTGGACTTCAACCACAAGGCAGGCTAATTATTTATGGGATGTCACAAGTGCAGTATTATGGCACGGATACTAATCATGACCTATTACTTACATATAATCATTTTCGCGGTCAAGACGAAGAGCGCTGGGAATTTCATAAATCCGCATTGATTCACGGTCTGTTAGTAGATATTAGCAAATATACACACACTGATATATTCCCGGCTAGGGATGTTGAACACAATCTTTATGGTGAAAAAAATAAAAACCCCATGGACCTAAAATTTAATAATACTATACATAGAATAGTATCATTAAGTATGGATAACCCAAACATTTATTATCATTTATCGGAATTACTAAGACCAATTTATAAAAGATACTTAAGTTTGTCGGTTAATGATTATATATTACATCCAGATGGCCGATTAGAATTATTATCACAAGATGATAAGGGCATTCCGTTATATTCCGTAAAAGCTGTAAAACAAAAAGAACCCATATGTGAATATTATTATCCTTCAGAAAAAGTGGGTCTAGAAGTCATTTATGCCGCCGGAATCATCAATCCAATAAACCCTCCGGATGGTTCGTTAGTATTTGACGGCCAACAAGTAACAGTAAAAAATAATACAGACGCATATCATTTACAACCGGGAAATATACTTAAATATGCGTGTATGAAATATTTGCTTGGCTATGAAAAAAGAAAGTTATTTAGCACTCCAGGGGATAGTCATTTCTTAAAAATAGCAATTAATAAACTATTTTACTCACCTGATGGCAAATACCTGGCAATAGAGATTAAAAAATATAGCAATTATCAAAGTGAAACTTATGATTTAAATGGTGTTATTTTATATAGCCGCAGCACCGAAAATGGCAGATGGATTGAAACTTCCTATATATCATTTGAAAAATATTACGGGCAAAAACGGATATCATTCAGGGCAGCGGATAATCAATTTGGAGAACATCTAGGATATAATTTATGGATAACTATTGAAAACCGTGATAAATTCCCAGAATTTGTAGTAATACCAACTGTCCTAGCGCATAAATATAATGATTTACTCAGTCGCGTATTCCCTGATTTGGCTCAATCAAATATTAATAATATATCTAAATTTTTAGCAAACCAAAAAACCAAATTTATCGATTTACAGTCAAGTGTGTATAAAGATTACAACAATTCACGCTCGCTACCAGGATATAAACATTTGAAACTCGATGTATAAATAATAATAATAATTCAACTTATTTACCAGCATGCACTCTATTATTTAATTATTTTCTTTTTTGGTATTCATATATTCATGTGTTTCTGTATTTATTTGTTTTTTGAATGCGTTATATAAAATATGATATATGGATTGTTATTAGCAGGTGGCATGGGCACACGAACTATGTCATTAATGCCTAAACAATTTAATAGGCCTAGGTCTGCAATAGATGTATCACGGTCATACTTATCTATTGCGGCGGACAAACTAATATTAGGTGGTTGCCAAAAAATAATTATTTGTGTCCCTGAACAATACTTAGAACTAGCAAATAAACTAATAACCAATGAACTCAATATTGAACAGAGTGATAAGACTGAATACGTTGAAAATACAAACATACGGGAAAAAGTAATAATAATATCTGGTGGAGCAGAACGAATTGATAGTCTCCGTATTGGATTTGAATATATACATAATAATTTGGAACCTAGCACAGTATCATCTCTTTCATGTTCAGAGCATCCGACAAGAGTAGTTATACACGATGCCGCTCGACCATTTGTCCCATCAGAAGATATTACTAGGTTGGACCGAGAAATTGGTGATATTAATGAATTGCAGCAAAGAATAGATTACTGCCAATATATCACTCCTATAACAGGCGGACTCATACTACGGATCAAAGAAGATAAACTTGTAGAAGATAAATTGGTGAACCGTAATGATTACTTTGAGTTAGTGACACCAATTATTATTTGTCTATCAACTGCGGTTTCTATTTTATCTAATCCACAATTCACGGGCGAGTTCATACCGTTATTACAAATCGGTGGCATGGGTTATAAATTAATCACACCTCGCGACCCAGGATTATATAGGAAAATAACATGGCCCAGCGACTTAGAATAGTAGGTGTTAAAATATATTACGGTTGCAACCTGCCGCATCTTGTTTTGCTCTATTATTTCTAATAAATGCATGATAAAGTCGGTGTTGCTCATCTAGGTTAGTTTCTTTTTGCAGTCTCGGAATTAATTCAGATAATAATTCTATAAATACACGACAGTTTTCATTATTAACATATGGGGTTGGGTCAGTAAATTTTGCAAGCCCGAAATCAATAAATGACATACGGCCATCATCTGACACACAAATATTAGATAAATTAAATTCGGGGTAATAAACACCTGCGGTAGATAATTCAGTAAAAATCCTGGTAATTTGTTCCTGCCAATTTTCAGGTAATGCTGTTGGACAATCATATAAACTTGAACCTGCATATGGCATTAGAATATGGCGTAATTGGTAATTAATAACCGGTTTTGTCTCACTACTAATTTGACTGTCAACGTATAAACGTTCCAAAATCCTTGACTCTGTCTCAAAAATTTCTTCTGTGGTGGAATGTCCTGCACAAGTCCATCTAGGCACTGGGTCATATACTTTAAGTATATATTTGTGTTGTCCATCTACATGCAATGACTCATACGTCCGACAAGTTGACCCAAAATTAAAAGCATGCAGTTGAATCACATCATCGTCTCTAACCAAATAGTCCATGCCATGTAATTCAGATAATCCAATAAGTAATTTAGCACATGCATTCTGAATACTATTGCAAATAAATTGCACAGATTTTCCCTTAACACAATGTGTAATTAGTATACTCAAATTATAACCTACTGTAGGATGTATTACACTTTTAGTATCCGGGTGTAGTTCAATATCAAATGCCCAATTCGCATAATTAGTAATGGTATTATATATGACTGATGTCATTAAATGTTGAACTATCCTAGCTGTGCTCTCTGGTGCCAGGTCCGATAATAATTTGTTGGTGCACTCAGTTAATCCATCACGGATAAATCCAATTGCCATCCGCAAATAATGGTAATTGGGTGCATGGAAAATAGCATCTAAATTATTCTGAGTATTGGTCTCAATATCACGTTGATATATGCAATTGGGGATATTATATATTACTAACTCGTCACGGCTATCAGAAATAATAACATCAATTTGGTCGTATACCGGATATAGCCTAGCTAATATTCGGTCAGCATGCCGATTATTAATAAGATATGCGTGGCTGGAATGGAATGGGCTAGTAACCCGATGCCATGGCTGATTGGCCAATTCAGGATCTAGGCTAATTGAGCCACAGAAAATCATATCCCAATCTCGTTGGCAATCCGGTTGCACATCTGATTGTCTATTGTCATTAGAAGAAATTATACCACGTAAGCCATTGGCTAAATCTTGTGTATTGGTAATTACAAAATCATCCTCTAAGATAAGCGTATATCCAGCAGGACGCATATTCATACCCCATAAAATAGCCCTGACATGGCTAACATAACATGCTAGTGGACCATCTTGTATTCGAATTTGCGGGTCACTTACTTCTGAATATGAATTAATTTGTGTCGAATAATTTGGATTATTCTTCAGTGTTTGACATACTGAAGTAAGGTCAGTTATAAGCGCATCGCGGTCGCGCCAATAAGTTGCCAATAGATGGTTAAACCGCTGCACACCTAGCTTACCTGTTATCTCGGCAACAGCTTGATGATATCTTGCAGTATCTTTGGGCAAATTAATAAGGACCACTTCTAGGTCATCTTCCGCGATACCTAGCACATCATATATATTTATTGGGTTTTCATACCTGACCTGTGCGTGCTGTTCATACTGAAATCGTTTAATTTCTATTCCCCTTGCAAATTTTAATACATCCGCGCTGCCATTGTTTAATTGGTCATTAGTGGATTCATTAGTGGATTCATTAGTGGATTCAATAGTATCCTTTTCATTTGATTGCATGTTTATAATCTAATATAAATGATGTCCTTAATTACTAAAATATCACGAGTATGGCTAATTCACATACTGTCCGTAAAATACAAACACTATTTAGTTCATCACGTGGTTTTGGTGTCGAACATACACCAATTGCATTCCGATTAATGCATGATACTTGTGCAGCACTTGAAACATCGGGGATTGCTCATTTTATCATTTCGGGGACATTATTAGGACATATCCGGCATAATGGATTTATACCATGGGATGATGATATTGACATTTGTGTAGATGCAAAATTACATGACCCCGATACATTATCTAATTTTTGTGCTAACAATCCCCACCTTATAATTCATTCTGTCGGTAACCATGCTCTTAAAGTAAGTTATCACCAATCACAAGGTGGGCAAACAATTACCAATCATACTACCAACGAAATCACAGATATCAAAAATATTAATAAATATGCATATACATGGCCATTTATTGATTTATTCTTTTACACTGAAACAGAATCTACTGACCAAACAGGTCCACAAATAAACTTTTTTGGTAAAAATTGGGATACATCAGAATTCCTACCACCACGTAAAATACTGTTTGGCGAACAACATAAAGGATTATCTGCGGATTTATCACTAATTCCAACTTATGAACCTAGCAATCCAAATTATTTCTTATCACGGAATTATGGCCCTAATTATATGAATGAAATTGTATCAAGTGGTTATATACATAAAATTGAGCGTCGTAATCGACAACATGCATACCGGACTACTATGGCTGTTTATAACAAATATAAAAATAAATTAGGATGATACTAATCCAAGTTTCAAACGGATCCACTTGAAAACATCTTCTGTAAATCTTGTGTAATCCGCCAAGGGTATATCATATTCATCTAATCCAAATGGTGGATTTATTTCTATGATCACCCATGAGCCTAGCTGAGGAATCCAACCTATATCTATACACAAATATCTGTCCCCAGCTGTGGCACAAAGTTGGTCTACGAATCCACCAGGTAACAGATAATCATCGTTTGGCGGAGCGCAAACAGATATTTGCCCACTTCCATATAATTGTCCGGCACCAATTAATAACCGGAGTTCACCTTTAATTTCTATTGGCGGACATGAATAAACTTGTGTGTCATAATTTAGCTCGGGATTCAAGTTGAAAAGTTCATCTAGGTCATCACAATCTAGAACCACTTGTCCATCAAACAATTTGTCATTACCAATAGGTTTTATGAACCTAGCATCGCTGTTAGCTAAATGATTAACTCTGAGTTCAGCTAGGGTAATAATTTCGATAGGTCTTTTAAAGAATTGGGTGAATGCAGAGTCATATGTATCAGGGATTATGGTATTAGCATCGGTCTCATCAAAACTCGCACGTATCTTTTGTTGTATTATATTTGAATTACCAAATACTGTCCCTGAAAAAAAAGATTTATAGTCTATTGCTTCAAGCTCTTTATTTGTGAGTATTATTAATTCATATCCCTGTAAATGGATATCTTCTGGTCGGGTATAATATTCTATAATATCATCTGCTTCTCCATCTTTTGTCCAGTCACTATCTAATAATATTTTATGCTTGTAATTATAATCTGTCATTTTTTGAATTTATACTTATTGTGCTTTTTACATCGTAAAATTAACGAATCAAATCAAATAAAAAACTAATACTAAAATTTAACAGAAAAAAAATTATAAACAAACAATACCGTCTAGTAGAGGTAAGTATGGTTTTAAATACCATACTTGGCGGTATGCTTTTAGAGGAAAAAAATATTTTAAATAATCAATTAAATTAGTAATAGAACTTAGTTATCGCCATAAACATCCTCACAGATATTCATGAATGGCACAATCTTGCTTCGCACTATATCTCCATTCGAAAATGTGATGTATGCCCAAACACCACCATCAACCTCCCTTAGCTCGATGTTAGTAATATCATTGCTACCACAATGCTGAGCACAGGTCCATGGATCATTTCCAAGTGGTGGAGATACATATACTTTAATCATACCCGCAGTTCCAAGAACAGTGCTAACCTGGTATGTCGTATCACCAAATGTATTAACTACTTGAATGAATGGAGCATCATCTGCAGCATCTGGTGCAACAGACCATGTCCGATAAATATGATGTTTAATAGCACGGCCATTATTATTATGGCTATAGTTATAATTATCGTTATTCATTATTTATGAACAATTAGTAATTAGTAATAACAAGTAATTATAGTAATTAGTAATAACAAGTAATTGTTTAATAAAAAAGGTTTTTGTTAGATTTTTGGCAAAAATTCCAAAATAATTAGAAACAGTAAATTTTATACTGGTTTAAACATTCAATGTGTGTAATTTGGAGATCAATTTTACATCTCCAAACTTCTGAATTATCTAACCTAGCATATATCCAAACATCAGTATCTGTATCAGTTGTTATCTTACGGATAGAAATCTGAATAATATTTATATCCCCAAAACTATAAGATGTAGACCATGTTGGTTGTCCAGATTCTCTTACCAATACCCAAAAAGTGCCCGGAATTTCACCTATTGTTGTTACTTCAAAAGTAATGCCATCAATCACTTTTATTTTTTGCAGATCGTTTACCCTATTATATTTTACTGTTGAAATACTAATAGGCTCATATGGCCTAATAGTTTGCAATGTATCCAACATATTTGGATTGTAATTCATTGTTCAATCCAATAAATAAATCAATAATTATTAATAAATACCGTATAATGATATGACGCTAACAAAATCACTAAAATAAATTTTTGTATATTTATAGCATTTATTGCAAAAATTTGTAAAAAATTGTCAAAACTATTCTACTTATAAGTATTATCATAGAAACAATCTAAATATAATTAACCATTTCAATATGGCTTCTGCATCTACTAGTGGATTCACTGGCAATATGTCCGAGCGATTTTGTCAGGATTCCCTCAAGTGCCTAGTGTGCTTGGATGAACTGACTGAAAGGCGTGGTTTGGTTGAATTCCCATGTTGTAATAACATTTTCGCGTGTCTCTGCTGCTTTATGGAACTAGTGGTAGTCAATCAGACCACTATCGCACCTTGCTGCCGCCGGCCTCTTACTTTTGTTAGAAGCGCCGGGTCGGCTATGCGGCTTGCTCTGGAACGCGAACGCCAAGAAGCTGAACGCCAATTGGCTCTAACCCAACATAGCCGACGTATTGCCGAACAAGATTTGGCAAGAATTCAAAGCCAAAATCGCAGGTATGAAGAAGAACAATGGCAAATCGCACAAAAGTTGGCTGTGCTACGTTCAACTCAAGAGCAGCAAGAGCGAGAAGCTAAGCGAGCATTTGAAGCCCGGAAGCTTCAGGAAGAAACCGAATTAAAGATGTTAGAGCAACGCCGTCAAGCTGCTCTCCAGAAGGAAATTGATGTCAGTGCGCGGGCTGAAGCCCAGAAGCGCAAGTTTGACATTGAGCGCAAGATTATGGAGTATATTTCCGAAATCAACAAGCCTAAGTTCCCGGCGGCGCATTATAAGCAAGTGTTCCAGAACCTGTGTAAGTTGCTTTCCAAGTACCCGGATATGGAAGAGTTTATCCTTACATCATTTTCCGAAATCCGTGGTATTAGCATTTTGACTGAAATCATTGCTAAGGAACTGAAGACCCGCACACGTGAAATTTGCGAAAGCCGCGAACTTAGTGGTATTGTCCGTCTCCAAGTTATGGCATTGAACTCATTGGAATATAAGAGCCCGATTTGCGAGACTTATTACAAGAACTATATGTATTCGTTCCAACCTCGTGAACTTCCACGTGACGTGTATATTAGTGCAAGCAAGCATCTGAACCAACCCATCTCACTTGATATCAGTGGAACACAGCTTATTGTTTCATACCAGCACACTACAGGGTTTTCATTCGTAAAGAAGTCATCCTCAAGTTTCATTCCAGATTTTAATTTGCCTACCAACGTAGAACTCAATGCTAGGCTACAGAATGTGTTTGCCCTATGTGATGTTGTAAATACTGATACTACATCAATTACCCGACAAAGGTGTCTGGCTGCATTTACGCTTGATGCTGTAGACCAAACCATCTCAGTTCATTTGCTGGAATATGAACTGAATGAACTTTTCGGGGCTGAGGATGTTTACATTTACAAGGTCGGTCATGCTAGTATGCCCCCTAATATCCCATCTGCATACGAATCGGATAATCTTTTCCGTGTCACCAAGTTTTCAATTGAAAAGTGTGGGCGTGATATCTTTCAGCCAACAATTCCTACTCAAAAGAATATTATTAAGTTTTATTAAACTATTTGAGTTGATTTCAATATATAATAATACAATTTTGAAAAATTGTTTTTGACTATTTTTTTTGAGTGATATTTATACACAGGATAAACACAAGAACGCACAAAAAATGCCGGACTTAACTAACAAACAAAAAACAATAAGATTCTGGGGTAGGACAGGATATATAATTATTTGTTTCGCGCTTGCTATAACTGTCGTAACAATGAATTATGCAGGCTGCGATGATATAACAGGGGTTCGCCGTGGTATTGCAGCCGCGACTATTATTATTTGGTTTACAATTCTACGACATACCATTCATCATAGACATCTTGAATTAGAACTAATTAATCGCCCAGGCTCACTAACCGCTAGAAACGCCGAACCTATTATGCATGAATTTCATCATATGAATATAATTGCGTTTGTTATTCTATTACTTATTAATCTACCAGTTATGTTATATTACCGCTTGTATAACCCAGATATTCCACAAGAGTGTGAATCTAGGCATGGATATAATACACTTTTGGCGCTCTTGATTTTTAATTCATTTCCAGCTGGCGGTTTCATATTACTATCTTTAACTGGTTGGATTATGCTTTTGGTATTTGTCTCAATTAGACGTCTAGGCTATTGGATGTCAAATTACTGTTTGAATTATACCAATCAACACATGACATTTTTAGGATTTGGTAGGCTGCGAACACCAGCACAACTACCAAATCAAGACCAAACACAACTATCATCACAAGAACAAGTAGTATTAGAAATTGAATTACCAAATATCGAATTAACAGATGATACCCCAACTAATAATCATCCTAGCACAACTACAACAACTAATGCTGAATACACCCGGATTGAATCCACCCGAGCGGCTGAATCCACCCGGATTGAATCCAACCGGATTGAATCCACCCGGATAGAATGCCCGGTTTGTCTAGAAGATAAAACAATTTACATAAAAATGAAATGCGCGCATACTATTTGTATTGGTTGTGCTAATAATTGGTTTGGCGAAAATCAATCTTGTCCGGTTTGCCGTAATGATATTTCCCAGCCACCAACAGTTCCAGAACAGCCTACTCAAGTAACAACAGCTAGGGATGAAATAGCAGATATATTCCGCGATAATCCAGACCATACCCGATTTATTATTGATATTGACCCGCTGACATGCGAGCAAACAATAACTACCTACACTGAAGCTGGATTCAGTGCTAGGATGTCAGAAATAGCTCGGGAAGAAAGCAATGCCTAATTTATTAACCAAGCATTTGGTTATTTTTTGGCAGTCTGAGCCTTCAAAGTTTTCTTACTAGTGGTCTTGCTTGCTTTACCTTTCGGTGCACCAATCATCCGCTGTTGCTGTGCCAGGACACGTTTTAACATAGCTTGGTTCTTTTTGGGTTTCAAAGATTTACCAGCATCAGCAAAAGTGAGTAACGGGGTTTCATTTTCAATAACAGATTTGGGGATGCCGTAGTATTCATCATACCTAGCACTGTAAGCACCGGTGCGTTTCTTGTCAGCCGGGACACCAAGCATATCTAGGAACCCAGATAGCACCGCTTCACTAGTTGCCTCTATTTCCATATACATTGGTAGTCCAGGGACTAAATCAAATGTTATCTCCTTAATACCTGTTGCGGCTGGTAAATGCCATTTTTCGCGGTAAGTTTCTTGAATGGCCTTTTCCTGAAGGTTCAGTGCAATCATTAATGCGCGGGCTTCATCAAATGAATTCTTAGTGGCGATTTCATATTCACTAGGGAATTTGGGGTCATCATATACCTTAACAGTAATAGTGGTATCCCCATGTTCTTTGCGGACACGGGCGAATGATTCTACTTTACGGGTTTGTCCATTACAAGTATGATAAGTAGTACGAACTATTCTTGTC
>JACCEC011479287.1_pt1 | contig 30635 bp, 28 predicted proteins | sample 7450121 | NCBI WGS metagenome assembly JACCEC01 (sample SAMN15323455, study PRJNA562643) | freshwater metagenome | isolation source: river surface water | place: USA:Blue River Watershed | collected 2017-08-18 | reverse complement strand
GGGGCGACCAAGTTTATTGAGATTTCAGTTGAAGGCGCTGTGTCAGACGCAAGCGCCCATCGCATTGCGCTGAGCATTGCGAATTCCCCGCTCGTCAAAACGGCCATTGCAGGCGAAGATGCCAATTGGGGCCGTGTGGTGATGGCAGTTGGCAAAGCAGGCGAGCCTGCCGAGCGTGATCTGCTCGCCATTCGCTTTGGCACCACGCAAGTCGCGGAAAAAGGCCTGCCTGTAGAGGGGTATGATGAAACGCCAGTGGCCGCCCATCTCAAAGGCAGCGACATTCAAATTGGCGTCAACATTGGCCTCGGAAATGGCCGCGCGACTGTGTGGACCTGCGATCTGACGCACGGCTATATCAGCATCAACGCAGATTATCGCAGCTAGAAAAAAGCCCCCGGGTCGGGCGACCAAGGGGCTTTTTTAAGCGCGATTAAAGTTCAGACTCAATCCAGCCTTTCAAGGCAGATTTGGGTGCAGCGCCCACTTTGGTTGCCGCAGGCTGGCCACCCTTGAACAAAATCATCGTGGGAATGCCACGCACGCCATATTTGGCCGGAGCATCAGGATTATCGTCAATATTAATCTTGGCGATCGTCACCTTCCCAGCGAGTTCGTCCGAAATTTCTTCAAGGCTCGGGCCAATCATCTTGCATGGGCCACACCATTCTGCCCAAAAATCGACAAGAACGGGTTCCGACGCATTCAAAACATCGTCGGCAAAGCTTGCATCGGTAACTGCCTTGGTGGCCATGAGTCGAATCTCCTTATATCGAATGCTGATCTAAGCAGCGCGGGCGCTGATCTCAACCAGTCAGCGCCCAAGTTTTGCTTTTACCCACTATGCTTTGGCCGCCAGGCCGCCAATTCCGCGGCGCTCAGCTCAATTAATTTGGGGGCAGCCGTGTATAGCAAGGCCGCCCGCACGGCCCGCCCGGGGAAAATCCCTTGCAGCACGGCAGTGTACGCGCCCATTTGCGCTTTGTAATAGTCGGGCACAGCCGCGGCATCGTTGGGCACACGCCGCCCCGTCTTAAAATCAATGACAAGAACCTGATCGTCTTCAATCAGCAACCGATCAACAATGCCGGCAATGACAGCGCCCTCCACGACGCCAGCCAAGGGCGCTTCGGCCAGTGCGGACGAGCCAAAAATCGCTGCAAAGTCGGGATGCTCAATCACAGACAAGGCGGCTTCAATCAGCTCGGCCGGGTCCTCCGCGCCTTGGGCACCAAGCCACAATAACCCCGCTGCCCGGCGGTCTTCCGCACGCACAGCCGGCAGCCGCTCAAACAGACCATGCAGCAATGTCCCGCGCACGGCCGCGGCCTTCATTGCTGGATCGGGCGGCGGGCTTGCAGCCACATCCGCCACACCAAGCGCAGAGGGCGCCAATGGGCGTGCTGGCCGCGCCTCTTGCGGAGCGGTACTTGTGGACCAAGAGGGTAACGGCCCCTGCCAACCTTCCGCCAGCACAACAGGCTTGGGCTTTGCGCCACCCAGCTTTTCCCTGCGCGAAAAAATGAGGCTGCCATCCTGCTCATTGGCCTTCAGCTGGCGCAGCGCCTCTGCCACGCGGCTATGCCAGCAATCCTCCCCAATTTTTTGGGCCTTCAGCTGCGATTTGTTCAGCGCGCCGCCAATGAACAGGCAGTCTTCGGCGCGTGTCATGGCAACATAGAGCAAGCGCCAATGTTCGTGCCGCTCGCGTGCATCTTGCTTTTCAGCCGAGACTTTCAAAGATCGGACCAGCGCGTCTTTCTTCGGCCGGTGGACGGGCAGAATCAGCCCCTCTTCCGCCTCCCAATTCAAATCAAAGGCCTGCTTATTATCCGGATCAGACGTGGCATCGGCCAATACCACAATGGGTGCTTGCAGCCCTTTGGAGCCATGCACTGTCATAACGCGAACGGCATTTTCAGGCTTTGCAGGATCGCGCTTAATCTCCACATCCCCGCGGCAGAACCAATCGAGAAACAACTGTAAAGACGGCGTTTGGCGCGCTTCAAATTGAAGTGCGGCGTTCAGCAATTCTTCAATCGGGTCACGCGCTTCTTCCCCCAATCGCGCAATCAGCTTTGCCCGCCCGGCAATCGGCCCGGACAAAATGGCCTCCAAAAAGGCATAGGGCGTCACGCGATCTGCCATATCGAGCAACGCATACAGAACCGCTAAATCCTCAGCAGACTGTGTCGCCCGCAGATGCGGCCAGAGCCCGCCTGATCGGCCATAAGCTGCTGCATAAAGCTGGTCTTGCGACCAGCCAATCAAGGGCGAGACCAACAAACTGGCCAAGGTCAAATCATCCGCCGGCTGCAGCACGAAGCGGATACAGGCCATCAAATCCTGCACAGCAATGGGCGCATCCAGCCGCAGCCGGTCGACCCCGGCGACGGGCACTTGCTCTTCATAAAGCCGCGAGACAATCAGCCGTGCAAGGTCAGACCGGCTCCGCAGCAAAATCATGACATCGCCCGGCTCGGCAGGGCGGCCTTTGGCGTCCAGATAAAGCCCACCAGTGGTCCACTGCCGCACCTTGCGCGCTAAGGCGCGGGCCCAATCCAGCTCAGACGCCGTGAACCAGCTTTCCTCTTCATCGCCTATATCGTCTGCCGCCGCCGGATCTCCAAAGACCAGCGGGAACAGCTCTACATGGCCGCTGCCCCCCTTAAAGCTTTGGTGCTTTGCAGGCACATCGGGCAGGCCCATAGCCTCATGGCCTATGGCCTCAATCACGGCGTCAACAGCATCCAAAATCGGCTGGCTGGACCGGAAGGACTGGCTAATTTCCAGTCGTTGCAAATCCTGCCCTGTGCCAGCCACTTTCTCGCGAAAGTCCTGCCCTGCTTCTTCAAATTCACGCGGGTCAGTGCCCTGAAAACCGAAAATGGCCTGCTTAAAATCCCCCACCGCAAAAATAGTGCGCTGCGCGCTCGCCTTAGCTCCTTCGCCAGCAAAAAACTCTTCCGACAGCGCGTTTACGATCGCCCATTGATCGGCATTGGTATCCTGCGCTTCATCAACCAAAATATGATCAACACTCTGGTCGAGCTTATAGCGGATCCAATCGCCAATGCCCGGTGTCTGCAACAGGCGCACAGTGGCGCTAATCAAATCATTAAAATCAACCACACCGGCCACGCGCTTGGCCTCAGCATAGGTGCGGGCATAATCTTGCCCCAGCGTGAGCGCAGCGATCAACCCTTGGGCGGTTTCTTCCAACCGCAGCAATTCCCGCAGGCTGAGAAAGTGATCATGAAGAGGGCGGACCAATTCAAAATATTGGGGATCATTGGGGTAAAAGGATTTTGACTCACGTAGGCTGCCATCATCTTTGGCCCAGGCCTTTATCAGGCTGTCGAGCGTCTCAACCCGCCCCGCAACCTCGCGGGCGCGCCAATCAGTAATGTGCTGGCCATAGCCTTGCAGCCGGGTACCCGGGGCAGAGGTAAACATCTGCTGCACCGCCACCAGCGTCGCCAGATCAAAACCATCATCCGCACAGCCTGCGCGCACATGGGCGGCCACATCCAAGGCCCCCAGCCCCAACCAATTGCGCACGCGGGCATCAACGCCGGGGCCAATCGCCTCCATTGCATCAGGGGCTTGCGCGCACCGGCGCAGCAGCGTGCGTGCCGCATCTTCCCCCAAAGTCCGCGCCAGAAAGCTGAGCCGGTCAATCGTGCCCAATTGCCCTTCCCGCTCTGCCTGCGCCACAAGGCTGGCAAGTGCCTCTTCACGCAACTGGCTTTCTTCGCGGCCCTCAACGGGGCGAAAGCCAATCGGCAACCCCGCTTCAGCTGGAAAAGCCGCCAACAGACTTTGCGCAAAGCTGTGGATCGTCTGAATGCGCAAACCGCCGCCGCGAGCATCCAGCACCCGTGCGAACAGCCGCCGGGCCTCGTCCAGCCGATCGCCCAGATGATCCTCGCCAAGGTTGTACAATTCCTTGCGCAAATCTGGGTCGGGCAGCGTCACCCATGCGCCCAGCCGCTCATGCACACGGTCTGCCATTTCAGCGGCACCCGCTTTGGTAAACGTCAGGCACAGGATAGATTCTGGTGCAGCGCCATTAAGCAGCAGGCGCAGCACCCGCGCCGTGAGCACTTGGGTTTTGCCTGCCCCGGCCGAAGCGGACAGCCAAATCTGCGCGTCCGGCCGAACAGCATCAGCCTGACTGCCCTTCAACTGGGGCAGCGGGTCAAAATGCTTAAGCCGCGTCATTGCGCCCCTGCCATTCTTCCAGCCGCATCAGATGATCATAGTCGCCATAGGCATAATCAGGGTGGATTTTGGCAATGAAGGGCGCTTCCCCCACCAGCCATTTTGCAGCCGCCGCACGAAATTGAGTAATAATCACATCAACAAACTCATCCGGCGCAATTTGGCCCGCACGCGCACCTGCAGGGGAAGAGATTTTACCAAAGCCCTGTTTCTCCCGCTGGAAAGACCAATATTCAAAGCCACTGGTCCGACCCGTCAGCCCATCAAATCCGCCTTGATCCGCAATGAAGCCCAACAGGCCCAGCTGAAACGCAAAGCCTTCGTTAACTTGCTTTGGACTGGGGGCCTTGCCCGTTTTATAGTCAACGATCGTGAGGCCATCTGCCCCCGCGTCAAGCCTGTCCACCCGGCCATAAATTTCAACGCCATCGCACTGGGCAGCGCCATCAGCCTCGCTGGCAATGGGCATCCGGCCTTGCGCTCTATTGGCCGCCACTTGGTCTTCAACCCAGGCACAGGCCTCAATCAGCCGGGGCAGCCAAAGCGCACGGACCACTGGATGCACAGCGCCGCCATCCAGCGCATGGCGCATTCGCTGGACCAAGGCCCCCGCGGCATAGCCATCTTGCTTGGCCCAGCCGTCCAGCACCGCATGAATGAGCGTGCCTTTCCATGCCGGGCCGGGCTCTGCATCTACATCTTCCAGTGCCGACAGCTTCAATATGGCGCGCGCATAAAAGCTATACGGGTCTGCCGCCAGTCTATCGACTTCCGTCACCGAAATGCGCTTGGGGCGGGACTCTATTGGCGGGCAAGGGGCCGGCGGCGGCACGCGCTGCGGCGGCATGGCGCTGGCATCCAACGCGCGGGCCAGCAAATCATAACGGACTGGGGGCACTGGCAAATGACCCGCCATAGTTTCCAGCCGCAACCAAAAACGTGAGGCGTTGCTGGGCCCACTGCCATCTCTGCGCGCGCGCGTCAGCAGCACGTGGGGGGCACCCAAAGCGCCCGCCAAATCATGGGCAGACAGGCCAATACGACGTTCCAAACTGGGCAACCCCAGCGCCCGCCGAACGGGTGGCGCAAGCCACGGATCTGGCGTTGGCAAAGCTGGCCAACTGCCTTCATTCAGCCCCGCCAAAATCATCAAATCTGCCGATTGCAGCTTGGCTTCCAACAGACCCCAAATAAAGACACGCGGATGGCCCCCACGCGCGGGGCGGCAACTTATGCCATCCAGCAGATCCCGCAACAACCGGGGCAGATCAACCGGGTTGAACGTTGCTGGGCCTTCGGGTGCAAAACGCTGCAGCTTTGCGAAAAGATCGGCCAAACTTCGCCCCGTTTCACCTGCCCAAACAGCCTCACCCGCCAGAGCCTCCAGCCCTTGGCGGAGCACATCAAGCAAGTCGGCTAAGCTGCCCCCTTTGGCAAAGCCCGCCTCAACCGGCGCCAACAGCGGCAGTGCAGCCTGCCACCAGATGCCTGCCACTTGGCGGCGGCGCGCCGTCCGCGCATCGCCGGTTTCTAGACACCGCGTAATGCCGTCCAGACCCGCAGCTGGGCGCGGGCCACGCAAAGCGAGGTCCAGCGCGCGGGCGCCATCCAGCCACGCCAATCGCCCATCGCCGGTTTGCACCAAGGGATGCTTTAGCAAGCCCAATAAGGGCACAGGCGCAAAGCTCTCTGCCGCCGCCGTTGCAAGATCCAGCAGCAACATGCCAGGTGGTGTGGCGGATAATGGCCGCCCGGCAGAGTCATCTGCCTCCACGCCCCAGCGTTTGAGATGGGCTGTGACGCGCCGGGCCAAGCCCCGATCAGGCGTGACAAGGGCAACTGTGCCGGGCCTGTCCAGCGCCTCGCGAATGGCAAGGGCAATGGCCTGCGCCTCATCCGCCGGCGTCGCCACTTCAATTGCGTGGACACCCGAAAGCCGCTTTTCCGAAGCGGGAAGGCCAACCCATTTATCCGTAAAGCGCGCCGGGGCGAGCGCATTAGAAATGGCGCGCGACCGGTCAGGCGCGGCAGCCACATCGCTGCCATAGCGCCATAGCTTCACCTCTGCCCGGCCCACGCCCATGCGCTCAAGCAGTTGGAACAGATGGAATTGCGGGTGCGATTCAATTGCCCCTTGCCCGTCCACGCCACCAATGGCCGCCCATTCCTCTTCGGGCATATGTTGGTCCAGCCCAGCAAGGATCACATGCCCGTTGGCAAGGCGCGCCACCGTGCGCAGCAGCCGCGCCACTGCAGGTGCGCCCGTGCTGATGCCCGCTGCCATCACAAATCCGGGCGCGCCCTCAGCCGCCCAACGGTCCGCCACGCGCGTCAACAGCGCATTGCGCCGGGCCGCCAAGTCCATCACGCCGCGCGTGCTGCATTCCTCGGGCCAGCGAGCCAACACCCGCATCAACAAGTCTAGGGCCGCTTCCCAATGGGCCGACAAACCTTCGGCCAGCTCTATGCTGCGCAAATCGGCAAGGCTGCGTTCTTCCACCAATAACTGGTCAAGCACGCGGCCCAAATCGCCCGCCAGCCGCAAGGCTTGGGCGGCATCTAAAGGGCTTTCCTGCTGCAACAGCCGGGCCAAGATCATCTGGCGCTGCAAGGGCTCAATTGCAGGCGGTAATGGCGCTTCGCTCAACGGGTCTAGCGCCGGACCGGTGCGGTCATCCAGCTCGGGGTCGCCAATCGGCACCAGCCGGGGCATCAGCAAGCCTTGGTCTGCCTTGCGCACAAAGGCATCGCTTATCGCTTGGACAGCACGATTATTGGGCAGCAAGATAATGCCGCGGGCCAGCGCCATTGGGTCTGCCCCATGCTGTGCCAAAACCCCCGTCACCAAAGCATCAGCAAAGGCCCGGTGCGGCGGAATCGTGTAAACGGCGGGGTCGCGCCGTTCAGCCATGGGCGATGACAGCCTCTGTCACCGGGATGGCCGCTGGCGTGCCGACATCAAACCACAGCCCTTGATGCACAAGGCCAAAGCACCGCCCCTCGGCAATGGCGCGATCCCAGAAGAGATTGGTGGAAAATGGCCCCTCAGGCGCATCTTTCAACACGCGCTTCGACAGCATCTGAATGCCCGTATACACGAAAGGCGCAACTTTGCCGGGCTGACGGCGCGACAACCGGCCCAGCCCATCCATATAGAAATCGCCCACGCCATTATGGTTGTGCGCCCGCGCCTGTGGCACCAGCAGCAACAGCGCGTCCATCATCGCGTCATCCCAGCGGCTTGCCAAAAGGCGCAATGTATTGACGGGGCCGTCGACCCATAGATTATCGCTGTTCACGCACAAAAACGGGTCAGCATCAATTAAGTGCTGGGCGTGCATCAGACCGCCCCCTGTTTCCAGCAATTGGGCGCGTTCATCCGAAATCACTATTTCTGGCCCAACAGCACGGCGCTGGACATGCGCCTCCAGCGCATCAGCAAGATAATGGACGTTGACCACGGCCTTTTCGACGCCGCCTTCGGCCAGCCGATCCAGACAATGATCAAGCAATGTCTTGCCCCCCACTTCCACCAGCGGCTTGGGCCGCGTGGCGGTTAGAGGGCGCATCCGTTTGCCCAACCCGGCCGCCATAACCATTGCAGTGCGCGGGGGGGCTGCGTCCACATCTGCCGAAACAGCCAAAGGCTTGCGGGCGGTGCTCATGGCTGAAAATCAACCCAATAGGCTGCGCGCTTTTCCGCCGGCACATAGCTGTCAAACCAGTGGCGCACTGGCGCCATATTCGGCTGTGCCAAATTGCGCTCCAACAGGCCCCACATCCGTGGCTGAAAGCTGGTATAATGCGGCTTACCATCGCGCTTCCACAGGCGAACAAACACTCCCAAAATGCGGGTGTTGCGCTGTGCCCCCAGCGCCCAATATGCCGCCTCAAACTCTGCACCCTGGCCAGTTTCTGCCATGTAGCGTGCCAATTCTGCCGCCTCGACAGATGGGCTTACATCGCGCCTTGCATCTTCCAGCATCGAGACAAGATCATAAGCGGGATGGCCGACCAGCGCATCTTGGAAATCAAGCAGGCCAAAACGTGCCACGCCCGATTTTCCCTCAAGCAGCATGATGTTTTCGGCATGATAGTCGCGCAATTCGGTAACATTTTGGCCCTGCGCCTCAATTGGGGCAAGCGCCTCTTCCCACGCCGCGATAAAGCTCTGCTTATCAACATCAAGGCCAACGGCAGGGCAATACCAATCCGTAAACAGCCCAATTTCATCAAGCCATTGCGCCAAGCCATGCGGCTTGAGCCCGGCAGGTGGGGCATGGCGATGCAGCGCAATCAGCACATCTACAACGCCTGCATAAATGCTGGGTTCCTGCGAGAGATTAGCATCGACTGTTTCGCGCATCCGCACCGCGCCAAAATCTTCAATCAGCAGCAAGCCCTGATCTAAATCACGCGCCAAAATCTGCGGTGCAGCAAGGCCAATCGACGTCAGATATTCTGCGACATGAATGAAAGGCCGTGGGTCTTCCTGCGGTGGCGGCGCATCCATCAGGACTGCGCTGCGCGCGCCATCAACAATGCGGAAATAGCGGCGGAATGAAGCATCACCAGCCAGCGGCAAAATCTGCGCGCCAGCCCAGCCAGCTTGATCCAAAAAAGCCACAGCACCGGGCGGAGGAGTCATTTGAAGGGCCATCGATCTTCCCAAGACGGGGACAGACGGGCTGTCAAGCGGCGTGGCCCATCTGCAGGCAGCGAGATGTGGAGACGCAGCGTTTGCGGCCATAGCCAAGCCAGACGTTCGGGCCATTCAATGACCAGCGCGCCATCATAGAGCGCATCATCCAGCCCCAATTCCTCCGCATCCTCCGGGCTATCCAGCCGATAAAGATCAACATGCCAGAGCGGCAAGCGGATCTGCGGCGGGGCATAAGGAATAACGAGGGCAAAGCTGGGGCTCGGCGCATCTTCTTCCAGCCCCAATTCAGCCAAAATGCCGCGGGTCAGGCTGGTCTTGCCTGCTCCCAAATCGCCCGACAGGGCCACGACATCGCCCGCGCGCAACAGCGCACCAAGGGCTTGCCCCGCATCATGCGTGGCCTGTGCATCGGGTAATGAAAGTGTTTTTTCAATCATAGGCGCGGCAACTCTATCTGCACCGCGGTGCCCAAGCCAAGCTCTGAAATCAAGCTGAGTGTCCCGCCATGGCCTTCGACATATTGGCGCGCCAAAGGCAGGCCCAGCCCAAGCGCCCGGCCAGTGGCATCTGCCGCCTGTGCGCCCGCGCGGCTAAACCGATCCAGTGCCCGGGCTTGATCGCGCGCATCCATGCCTGGGCCATTATCCGAAACAACAATGAGCGCCGTGGCATCATTGCCGCTGCCATGGATAAGAACACGCCCCCCATCTGGCGTATAAACAATGGCATTCTCTAACAGCTGGTCAATGGCCTGACGCAATCGCCGCACATCGCCGCGTATCATGCCCAGCGAGGCCTGAAGATCGAGCACGAACTCTAGCTGCTTGGCCTCAATTTGCGGCTCAAAAGCCTGTGCCGCCTCTGCCAGCATCGCCGCCAAATCCACAGATTTGCGCTCCATAGGCAAGGCACCCGCATCGCCTTGGGTTAAATCCAGCACATTATCAATCAACGTGCCGAGCCGCCCCGTCGACTCCAAGATCGCTGCAATATAGTCTGCCGCTTGCGGAGACAGCGTTCCTGCAAGACCGCCCTGGAGCATTTCTGCAAAGCCCTGAATAGAGGTGAGTGGCGTCCGCAACTCATAGCTCATATTGGCGACAAAGGCTGTTTTGACGCGGTCCGCCTCTTCCAGAGCAAGGGCGCGTTCCCGCAGCATCTGTTCCACATGGCGGCTGTCTGTCACGTCCAGCATAGTAAAGAGCGCCGCCCCATCGGGGAGCGGGACCGCCGCAAAATCATATTGGCGGCCATTACGCAGCGCAAAGCGCCCCGTGCGTTGTTTGCGCTCTTGCGTGGCCGAGCGGACCAACTCCCGCATCAGGCGAGCCCGTTCTGGCGCAGCAAGCTTGGGCGCGATTGCCTCGACCAGCGCATCAACTCGCGGATGGCCCGATAGAAAATCTTCTTCAAAATCCCAAACATCAACAAAGCGGCGGTTCCACGTTGTCAGCCGCCCACTCGCTTCAAAAACGCCAATAGCTTCAAACAAATTATCCAGCGTGGCGCGCCGAACACGCAACAGAGTGTCCCGCGCAATTGCCAATTGGGCCTGCTCGGTGCGGTCTTCAAAAATGGTCAACAGCCCGCCATCTGGCAAAGGCTGCGCCACACAGCGCAAATGGGCCCCGCCGGGCAGAACCCAGCTTTCCTCAATTGCGCCATCTGCTCTGGTAAACCATTGGCGGCGCTCTGCTTTCCATGCGGGAAAATCCCGCATTTCAGGCACGCGCCGGGCTTCGCGCATCCGATCTAACAGCCGATCAAAATCGGGGCGCTCCGCCACCCATTCAGGCTTTAGGCTAAAAAGTTGCTGGAACGGGCGGTTGCAAAAAACCAGCCCATGGTCGGGCGCGAACTGAGCGACAGCGGCCGACAACCGGTCCAGCGTATCGCGCTGTGCCTCAGCAAAGCGACGAAAGGCGGCACGCGCCCGTTCGACATCTTCGACATCAATGGCATAGCCAGCAACACCTGCATCCCCCAGCGGCACATCGACAATGCGGATGGTGCGCCGTTCGCCCGTCAGTGTCGCAGGCACAATCCGCCATACAGCTTGGCCGCTTTGCATCGCCTCGGCAGCTGCTTGCACCGGTGAGAGGCCCTGAGCATTATCAGATAATTCAAGGCCACGCTGCACAACTTCTTGTGCGCTTTCTGCTTCCACCGCTCGGACATAAGCAGAATTCACCCGCATCAGCCGCAAATCCGGCCCGCGATGCCACATGGGAAATGGCGCCGCTTCTAGCAAGCCCGATATCGTCGCAAAGTCAGCAGACAAATGGCTGACATCTGCTGTTAGGCGGGCAATTTCGGCACTGGTTTCCGTCGCATCAAAAAACCAGATGGTTACGGCTTTTGGCCCAGCAATTCGGCTAGAAGCCAAAGCGCCCTTCGCCAGCAAGGTTCGATTGCCTTTTTGCGGCACAAAGCTGCGCGTAAAGCTGCGAGCTGTTTTTCGAGCCGCGGCAATATCTTCTTCCAACGCGACCAGGTCTTGGGCGGTAAGGCCAGCATCACTGGTAGATAAATCCGCCAGCTTTTCAGGCATCCGCGCCAGCCCCAGCCACGACATAAGGCGCGGTTGGGCCTCTATTTTGCCATTTTGACGGACAAGCAAGGGGCTGGCAGGTGCACCATCCAAAAGAATGGCCAGTCGATCTGCCTGATCGCTACTGCGGCCAACACGCCGTTGCAGGCTAAGGCCAGTGGCAAGCGCCCATGCGCTCGCCGCAAGCCAAAGCGCCATGACGGATCCCGCCAGAAACGCGGCTGTGGTCGAGAGAGTTACCATCCCCCAAAATACGCAAAGAGGCCCGACACCATGTCGGACCTCTTACGAAAATCGGCGACGGAAAGAAACCGCCCCTTCGTCTTAAAACCGATTAATAACGGTAATGATCTGGCTTGAACGGGCCTTGTTGTGTCACCCCGATATAAGCAGCCTGCTTAGGCGACAGCTTGGTCAGCTTAACGCCCAGCTTTTCAAGGTGAAGCGCGGCCACCTTTTCATCCAGATGCTTGGGCAGAACATAGACCTTATTCTCATAGTCGCCATTCTTGGTGAACAGCTCAATCTGCGCCAGCACCTGATTGGTGAAGGATGACGACATAACGAAAGAGGGGTGGCCCGTCGCGCAGCCCAAATTCACCAGACGGCCCTTGGCGAGAATGATGATCTTCTTGCCATCGGGGAATTCCACCAAGTCTGTGCCCGGCTTAATTTCGTCCCATTTATAGTTCGACAGGGCCGAAATCTGAATTTCGCTATCGAAATGGCCGATATTGCAGACAATCGACATCGGCTTCATGGCCTTCATATGTTCGGCTGTGATGACGTCTTCATTGCCCGTTGCCGTCACGAAGATGTCGGCACGTTCCACGGCCTCTTCCATCGTCACGACTTCATAGCCTTCCATCGCGGCTTGAAGCGCGCAGATGGGGTCAATTTCGGTCACCAGCACACGCGCACCGCCCTGACGCAGCGAAGCGGCTGAGCCCTTGCCCACATCGCCAAAGCCCGCGACACAGGCAATCTTGCCGGCCAGCATCACGTCCGTTGCGCGGCGGATGGCGTCGACCAGTGATTCCTTACAGCCGTAAAGATTATCAAACTTCGACTTAGTCACGCTGTCGTTCACGTTGATCGCCGGGAAAGGCAGCTTGCCGTCCTTAGCAATCTGATAGAGGCGGTGGACACCGGTGGTCGTCTCTTCCGACACGCCCTTAATGTGCGCGACCGACATGGTCAGATAGCCCGGCTTTTCCTTGATGAAGGCCTTCAAAGCGCGCTGAAATTCAATTTCTTCCGCATTGCCAGGTTCGGGCAGTGTTTCGCCCGCTTCCAAGCGCGCACCCCACAGAGCGAACATGGTGGCATCGCCACCATCATCCAAAATCATATTGGTGGTTTCATTGCCCCAATCGAAGATGCGGCCCACATAATCCCAATATTCGGCAAGGCTTTCGCCCTTTACCGCAAAGACAGGAATGCCGCGTGCCGCAATGGCAGCAGCAGCATGGTCTTGCGTGGAATAGATATTGCACGTCGCCCAGCGGACCTCAGCCCCCAGATCCACCAAGGTTTCAATCAGCACTGCCGTCTGGATTGTCATGTGGAGCGACCCCGTAATGCGGGCGCCCTTTAATGGCTTTGACGCGCCATATTCCGCACGCAGCGCCATCAGGCCCGGCATTTCGGTTTCAGCAATTTCAATTTCCTTGCGACCAAAATCGGCAAGGCTCAGATCGGCGACGACATAATCATGGGCCACGGGATATATCTCCGGCAAAAATGGAATATCCCCGCCCTAGCGGTTCACACGCGATATGGCAATCCAAATATAAAGCTTTCTTTATATCCTTATCTCTGGTGCATTCTCAGGCGTTCCCGCTCGCCGTGGATAAAAGCCGAGGATCAATGCCGCTGGCATGAAACGCGCGGGTCCAGCGCTCTTCAGCAGGCATCTCAAACACAAGCGCATCCTCACACGGCGCGACGTGCCAACCATGCTGGTGCATTTCATCGTCCAGCTGACCTGCCCCCCAGCCGGCATAGCCCAGCGCGACCAGCCAGCGCGAAGGCCCTCGCCCAGCCGCAATGGCTTTCAAAACATCCTGTGTGCTGGTTAGCCCCCATTTATCGGCCACTTGCAACGTGCCTTCTCCAGCCCAATCCGTCGCATGCAGCACAAAGCCACGGGCGGGCTCAACTGGGCCGCCAAAATGCACAGGAACATTCGGCGCTACGCCAGGATCAAGACCCAATTGCGCCATGAGCTTGTGAAAGCCAATGCCCTCCAACTGATGCCCAATGCCAATGCCCAGCGCCCCTGCTTCATCATGTGCGCACAGGGCAATGACTGCATGGTCAAAGCGCGGATCCCCAATGCCCGGCATGGCGAGCAGCAATTGTCCCGTTAGGAATCGTGCGTTGGTCATGCTCTGCCCCTACCCCATATCTGGCTGGGCTGAAATAACAGGCCGCAAGAACCAATCATGTGGCCGCGACCAACGCTCTATTCGTCCTTCTTCAATTCCCGGCTTGCCGCATCCGCAGCCCGGTCCACTTTGTTGGCGCCTTTTTTGAGGCTGTCTTTGACATCTTGGCCCACCTCTTTCGCCTCTTGGGCGGCATTGCGGCCAACGGCCTTTAGGTCTTGTTCAGCCGCTTTTGCTTCAGCCTTGGCGGCCTCGCCAGCCCGATCAAGGTCCTGTCCAACATCCTCCAGCTTCTTATCCGCAGCATCACCTGCCTGGTCGATACGCGCGCCAGCTTCGGCTGCCGTTGGTTTTTCATCATTATTTGCATCGCAGCCCACCAGCGCCAGCCCGGCCATCCCCAAGATAAAATAGATCCGCATCCTCATCTCCTGTGTCATTGGCAAAAGCGTCCATGGGTTCGCAAACCGCGCAGTCGCCACTCATGTTCCGATGGGATGCCTCTTCGTGCGTCACGGCAAAGTCAGCGCCGTCCCGAGCGCGCCTGCAGGCCCGCACAGACCCCTAACGTAGACTAGCAGCACGGGAACTTCGGGCTGAGCACCCCGTTGCTCAAGTCCCTCCATGTAATCGCTTATTTTGAAAGGTCTGCTTATGAAACTCTCTCTCACCCGCCTTGCGCTGGCCAGCATTGCGTTGAGCGCAATGACCCCAGCAGCCAATGCGGCCCAATCCATCTCGCTCAGCCCGGCTGCGCCCGATGGGTCGATTTCAGGCAGTTTTCAGAATGTTGCCATTCCAGGTGGCAGCTTTAGCAATATCTTCAACTTCACGCTGCCCAGTGCGGGTGACTTGAATGCGACGATATCCTCGATCTTTAGGCAGGCGCAGAACAATAATGTCGATTTCACGGGCGTCACGCTGAACGGTCAGGCCTTAACCATTGGCTCGACCGGCAATGTAGAATTCCGCTTTCTGAATGGGCTTGGGGTCAATTCCGGCCCACAGACACTGGTTGTAAATGGCAGCAGCGGCGGCAATGGAAGCTATGCTGGCACTTTGTCCTTTGCACCACAGCTGGCGGGCGTCCCTGAACCCGCTGCTTGGGCCACACTGATCTTGGGCTTCGCGCTTGTTGGCACAAGTATGCGCCGCAACCGCCCATCAAAGCTGCAGAAAGTCTCTGCCTAGCTCCAAATGGCGTCTGCAGCGCGGCGCGCCAGACGCCCCTGCGATGATAGAATGAGACTGGTTGTCCTCCCAATGGATCAAAAAATGGCCCGCCGCTCAAACAAGCGACGGGCCAATAAGGCTGGCGCACGCCAGCCCTGTCCACTCCGACGCCGGGAACAGGCACCCGGCTTTTTGTTAGACCACTCGTTACCCACCGCGCCACAGGGTTGGGGGAGGGAGGAGCGCGGCAGCCGACAGTCCAACGCCAAGAAAATGACAAAAGCGACCTTTTGTTCCACGCCTCAAAAAATGCCTTACTGCGCGCCAGATCTGCGCACAGCAAATGCCGCATCATCTGGGCGAAATGGTCCTCGAAACAAGCATTTCTGACGTAAGTGACAACACCGCATACTAACGAAAACCAATAGCTATCAGTCGCGACAGTCAACAAAAGGGAACGAAATTCTCTCTCATGCGTTTTTCCAGTGCAAGAGAAGGGGATGACAGACTGTGTTTTACGAAGCCCACCAGCAACGCGAGACTTGGGTTCCGCCCATGCAATGCGAAGACAATGTCGATCGGCTCGTCGGATCATCATTTAATCTACGGCAGCATCAACATTTAGCGCGCGGGTCAGAGCGACCCGATTTTCTGTATCAAATTAACCATGGTTGGGCCGGGCGATACCGGCTTTTATCAGACGGGCGGCGCCAAATTACAGCGCTTTATTTGCCCGGGGATGTATGCGATCCCTGTTGGCTAGATGGCGGGCGCACGGTGCAATCCGTTGTCGCACTGACGCCATTGCAAACCACGCGGGCGCAAAGGCGCGACTTGGAAGCGCAAGTGTCCCTTGATCCAGAGCAGATGAAGTTCCTCTGGCGCCAAGCCCGCCTGGCCCAACAAATTCATGCCGAATGGCTGGTCAATTTGGGACGAAAAAATGCCATGGAGCGGCTGTCGCACTTATTGTGTGAACTCTATTGCCGCCTCTCCATTTCGGGACATGCCTCAGGCACCAGCTGCGAAATGCCGCTGACCCAGCTTGATTTGGCAGACCTTGCCGGGCTGACCCCGGTACATGTCAACCGCACACTTCAAGAGATGCGGGCCATGCGGCTTATTGAATTGCAGTCCCGTCGCCTAACCATTCTGGATTGGACTGCCATGCGACGTATGGCGTGGTTTGACCCACATTATCTGGGCATCCCCTCGCCGTCTCAACGACTTCAAGTCGCCGCATAAGCGCTTTCCCTGGCAGGAAAAAGGGAAAGGCCGGCCCCATGGGACCGGCCTTTTCATGCGCCCCCCTTCATGCGCGCGAGAACAGCTGCGATCTGCAGCCCCGGCACAAGCGGCATGCCACGCCATTGCGGCACTCTGTCTGACATAAATTTCGAAAGACCCGCTTAAACTTCTGACAACTAGCGGACCTTGCGGCGCTCTTCCTCGTTCTCGCGTTAGCAAGAAGGAGATTGTGTCATGTCCAGCGACCAGCCAAAATCAAAGACCAAGACAAAGCAAAACAAATCGGCCCGCATGGCAGAAGACACCCTGCCCGCGCCCACTCAAGACGCGCTGATAACATTGGGTAAAATTGCGCTGGGGGCCGCCGCTGTTACCAGTGCGGCAGTCTATACATGGCGCCGGATGCGCGCAGATGCTGGGGACCAAGGCGGTGCGGCAGCCTTTGCGCCAGGTGAGCAAGCCAAGGGAAATTTTGATCAGACCCGTTCAGCCGGGCCAGAGGCCATGCGCGATCATCCCGGGGAAAATTGGGATAAAGTTGATCAGGCGGCTGACGAATCTTTCCCAGCAAGTGACCCGCCCAGTCGTTAATCACGGCACCTAGGCCGCCGCATGGGCCCTGTGGCGAGGCTGGAGCGTTCTCGGCAGAGCTTGGGCACTCATAGGCCCCAATGGACCTTGGCCGGATACGCTCCCCTTGTTGCTTCCTGTCATGGCTCTTGTGTCGCGGCGCAGCCGCGGACGCGTTGCTGAAACGATCAAAACGGGCCTGACAAAAGGATTGAACTTTCCGCATGGAGACACAGGCTGAAATTCTGGTCGTCGATGATGATCCCCTGCTGCGGCTCGGGATCATCGGTATGTTGAGGGAATGGGGCTATGCACCCATTGCCGCGCATGACCCGCAGCGCGCTTTGCCGCTGGCCTATGAAATGCCCGGGCTCAATGTGTTGATTACTGACTATCAGATGCCCGGCATGAACGGAATTGAACTGGCGCGGCTGATGGTAGAGGTTTTACCGAAGCTTCATGTCTTAATTATCACTGGCAATGAAAATTTGCCCGATCATCTGTCCCCAGATTGGAAAATGCTGATCAAGCCCTTCACGCCCTATGACCTGAAACTGGCCTTGCACGATATGCGCCTCAGCTAGGCGCAAGCCAAACCGCGTTACTCCGCAGACGACAGTGCAGTCGCACGGCTGCCTTTTTTTCCCGGCTTGGCGTCGTCTTCGAATGGAGGCCCGTCAATCAGGGCGGCCAGCGCCACGCGGCCACGCGCCAGACGACTTTTGATTGTTCCAATGGCACAGCCCATGATTTCCGCTGCCTCCTCATAGGAAACGCCATTGGCGCCAATGAGCAGTAAGACCTCTCTCTGTTCGGAAGGAAGCTTGAGGAGCGCTGCCTGAACATCCTGCACATTCAAGCCATCATGCTGGGCAGGCGCGACCACCAAAACCCGCTCTGCCACTTCGGGATCCCAAGACACCATGCGCGCATTTTTGCGCAAGGTTGTATAATAATGGTTCCGCAGGATCATGAACATCCACGCCCGAAAATTAGAGCCGGGTGTATAGCTTTGCCGGGCGGCCCAAGCCCGCGTCATTGCGTCTTGAACCATATCATCTGCGACATCACGATTGCCACATAAGCCACGTGCAAAAGCGCGTAAGGCCGGAATGATGGCGACCAGCTGATCGCGAAAATCCTTATCGAGCTGAGCCGATATGGAAGGATCAGTGTCTGTCATTCCTCACCCGTCTGCCCAGAAATTTTACGTTCAATCTCACCGAGCAAACGCAGAAATTCATCTGGCAGAGGTTCAGCGACCACTTCATCATGCAGCCGCCGCAAGGCCGTTCCGACAGGATCATCCAATGGATTCATTTGCTCGCTTGAAGATCGGGCACCCTGTTCGGGCGCACTTTTCTTCGGCATCGCGACTGACTCCTGTTGCTGCAAAGAAACTGCTTTAGTCACGATGTCCGATTTGCCTATAAAAGTCACCTAATTTGCCCCCTTGGACGGGTCAGCTTGCTGAACCGTGCTGGAGGAAACCAGCTGAGAAAGAATTTGTTCCGACCATTGGAACTTTCTTTTTTTAGAAGGGTTTATAGCTCTTGAAGCGGGAGGACATATGCCATTCATGACAACTGTCGCAGCGGAGCTGCCCTATTTGCGCCGCTATGCGCGTGCCGTTACCGGATCACAGGATTTGGGCGATGCGGCCGTGCGTGAGACGCTGGAGGCCTTGCTCGAGGCACCGCGTGAATTTGATCTTAAGAAACCAGCCAAGCTCGAACTGTATCGCATTTTTCATCATCTCTGGCGGTCTGAGACAATATCAGCGCTCAAATCTGCAGGCCCCATTGCGCATTTAACGCCGCGGTCGCGTCAAGCGCTGCTGCTGACAGCTGTTGAAGGATTCTCAATGGACGATGCGGCGCATATTCTGGGCGTTGCAGAGGGCGATGTGCGCGCCGACATAGAAACGGCGCGGGCGCAATTGGCGGATGAATTGGCCAGCGATGTGATGATTATTGAAGATGAAACCATCATCGCGCTCCACATTAAGGCAATTGTGCGTGATATTGGCCATCGCGTGGTGGGGGTAGCCCGCACGCATAGCGAAGCAGTGGAACTGGCGAGCAACACGACGCCAGAATTGGTTTTGGCGGATATCTGCTTGGCCGACGGATCAAGTGGCATCGACGCAGTGAAAGATATTTTGTCCGGCATGGACGTGCCTGTCATCTTCGTCACGGCCTTCCCTGAAAGGCTGCTGACGGGCGAACGACCAGAGCCGACTTATCTTATCACCAAGCCATTTGACGCTGCGGTGCTGACGGCCACAATTGCCCAGGCCCTGCTTTTCCATCGCGAACAACAGGCGATGACGCGCGACCGGGCCGCTGCTTAATTCATTTGGTTACACCTGGCGCGCACGCCAAAGAAAAGCGCCAGAAAACCGGACCCTGAGGCCCATCGGCACGTTGTGCTTCTTCTCAAGCGAAGGAGGACATCATGGCGATTGAAGATCACCCCAAAGCCAGCAGCACCAAAGCCCGTCTCGGTGTCAAGCGAAAGGGCAATACCTCAGGCCATAGCCCGGCACGGGGCAAAGGGCGGACGCAAACCAGTCCAAGTGCATTCAAGGATTGGGATAGCAGCGCGAACCCGCTGATTGCCTCAAACCGAGTAGAAGGGACTGCCGTCTTCGGCACCTCGCGCGAGCGCCTGGGCACAATTCAGCACATCATGATTGATAAGCTGAGCGGACAGTCTGAGTTTGCAGTTATGTCCTTTGGGGGCTTTTTGGGGATTGGCAGCGATTATTATCCCATTCCCTGGAACAAGCTGACCTATGACACTGAAGCTGGCGGTTATGTAATTGATATTACGCCTGAGCAGCTGACCAGCGCCCCAAGCTATGCGGCGCATGAAGAGCCTGATTATGGTGCGGACTATAGCGGCCAGATCGGGCGATATTACGGCCTATAGCGAAGAAGGGCGGCCGGCTCTGGCCGCCCTTTTCGTTAAGACCACCTCGTAAAAAGGGTCAGGCCAGTTTTAACCCTTCTTTCCAGATGCGCGCTGTTGCTTGTTTATTCTCGTCGTCAGACATGGCCCGCTTGAGCCGAGGGAATAAATTGCCTTCTTCTCGCTGAACATGTTGTTCAATGAGTTTGGAGAGCTCCCGCACGCGCGTGAGATAGGCGCCATCCCGGCTATCCATTCGGTCCACATCATAAATGGCCTTTTTAATAGCAGCATGGTCTTCAAAAAGCTGGTCACCATCTTCTATCGCATCAATGCGTTGCAGCGCTGGGTAGATCGCATTTTCTTCTTCTATCGCGTGCTTAATCAACGCGTGTTTGATCTTGGCGAATAAGGCAGTCCGTTTGCCCGTTTCAGTTGCCTCCGTCTGGAGCAAGGTTTGGAACAGCGTCTCGACTGCCCGATGTTCAATTTGCAGCACTTCATCCCAATCGCGATTATGGGTCGCAGCTGATTGCACGGCCATTTTGCGGCCGATGCTGCCAGCAAGCCCAATTAATATGCCAGCCGCGGCGGCCCCAAGCGTCATCCCAATTTGGGTGCGGCTGAACCCTGTAGACGACCATTGAGCAGCGTGGTGTTCATTTGCCTGTGTTGCCATGACAATCATCCTTTTTCGCAAAGCGAGAGAAAGGTGTATGCAGCAACAGGCCTTTGGTTCCCTCGGCAGGGAACAGACGCGCGCGGAACAAGGTGAATAGCATCGCGTTCACGCTCTATGGAGCAAGAGGAACAGCATATCAGCACCGATCAAGCACGAGCCGGTTCTACACCGCATATCATGCGCTATGTGCTGGCCATCTCGGTTGCCCTGTCAGTCGCAGCCATGGCCATTATCTTGATCAGTTCAGTCCAATAGGGCGGATCTTAACTTTCATCCACGCCGGTTGTGAGGCCAAGGTCGGGCACACCAATGGATCGGCGCCCGCCAAAATCGGTGCGGACCACAATCAACCCATTTTTTTCCATATGCTCAATCAATCGACGCACGCGTCCGGGGGATCGGGTGCCATAGGCTTGCGCAAGCGCATCATCGCTGGGGCAAACGCCGCCGGATTGCGCTGCACGCGCAATTAACAAAAACGGAGCCAGCATATCATCTGGAACGCGCTGGGCGATGACCATAATCTCGGCACAACGCGGATCAGTTGGATCCATAATGCCGGCCAAAGCGGCCGCCAACCGGCGTTCAAATTCGGGCAAGCCCAATGGCGCCCGGGGTAGTTTTTGCATCCGGCAGCGCACCGTGAAATCCTGATACAGCGTTGCCTTGGGCTGAAAGGCGCACTCGGCATCTGCCACCATATCTGCCAGCACTGCGCGGACAATTGCCTCAACATCCTCAGTCTGCTCGGCGTGCTCCACCGGGGCTAAGGCGGGGAGCGCCCCCTCTGCTGCTACAGGCGTCACAGGCAAATCGGCCAAGGCTGCCATTTGGTCCAACAAGGCACTGCTAGGCGGTGGTGCAGGCGGTGATGGCGGCAGAGATGTGCGCTCTTCTGCCTCAAAATTAAATAATTTGGCCTGCATACTGGCCCCATCTGCCTCGGGCAGAGGCAATAAGCTGTGCGTCCCCATGCGCGTACTGGTGCGAACCGAACCAATGCGAATAGAAACGGGCCTGCGGCAAATGGCAGGGCCTAGCGCCAAGAACTGGCCGCGATCCAAATCCCGGATCATTTCTGCCTGTTTGCGTTCCATGCCCAGCAAATCTGCGGCACGTGCCATATCAATATCCAGAAATGTTCGGCCCATGAGGAAGTTAGAAGCCTCTGCCGCCACATTCTTGGCCAGCTTTGCCAGACGTTGGGTCGCAATAATCCCCGCCAAGCCGCGCTTGCGGCCCCGGCACATCAGGTTCGTCATCGCGCCTAGGCTTAGGCGGCGCGTTTCATCACTGACATCTCCGGCAACAGCCGGCGCAAACATCTGCGCCTCATCCACCACAACAAGAGCGGGGTACCAATGCTCACGCGAGGCATCGAACAAGGTTGACAAAAAGGCGGCGGCACAGCGCATCTGCGCCTCGAGCTCTAGATTATCGAGCGCAAGGACCACAGAGGCCCGATGTTCCCGCACACGCGCGGCCATCTTAACAATCTCGCGCCCGTCATAGGCCCCTGCATCAATAACAATATGGCCAAATTCATCGGCCAGCGTCACGAAATCCCCTTCAGGATCAATCACCACTTGCTGCACTTGGCCAGCGCTCTCTTCCAACAAGCGGCGCAACAAATGCGATTTTCCCGACCCGCTATTGCCCTGCACAAGCAATCGCGTCGCCAATAGCTCTTCTATGTCGATATGGACCGGCGCGCCAAGCTTGTCGGTGCCGATGTTGATGCTGGGTTTCACGCCTGTCGCCATGACGCACCACTCCGCCGTGAGCAAGGCGGCTGCCAGAAAAGGCCATTTCAGATGTGTAAAACCATGGATTTGGTAGCCCGAATTGGGGCAGCTATATTCGCCCCTACCCATAAGCCGCTGCATCCTCTAGAATAAACAGATGAGCAGACCGGGGCAGCGGCGCACAACCGCCTATGACATCGCGTATAAGCTGGGCATTGCCCAGTCCACGGTGTCGCGCGCGCTGAACGGCAATAAAAATGTTAGCCCAGCCATGCGCCAGCGTGTGCTGCTGGCTGCCCAAGAGCTAAATTACTCCGTCAATCAAGCTGCCGCTCGATTGCGGACCAAAAGCACCAAGACGTTGGCGCTGGTTGTCCTTCACCGGCCTGATGAAGGCCCGACTGAAATAAACCCCTTTTACTTTTCCCTCCTTGGTTGTGTTGGCGCATCGGCTGCTGCGCGCGGCTATGACTTGCTGGTCTCGTTCCAAGATGTGGGGGGGCAGCTTTTTGGCTATTTTGAAGATAGCCGGCAGGCCGATGGGCTGATTGTGATTGGCAGTTCCCAAAATGAAGACGCCTGGCGTTACTTCAAAGGCATTGCTGATGATGGTTATTCCGTTGTCTTCTTTGGATCACCTTATTCCACCGAAACTGCGGTGCGCGCGGACAACCGCACTGGTGGTGCCATGGCGGCACGCCATTTGGTTGAACAAGGCTGTCGGCGCATTGCCTATATTGGCCCGCCCAGTCCGGCCCAGCAGCAATTTGAGGCCCGTTTTGCAGGCTTTGCGGCAGAATTGGCCAAACAAGGGCTCGACCCGATTACAGCGCCCATCCCATCTGGCGAGAGCAAAGAAGAACAAGGGGCCGCCGCCATTGCCGCGCTGCTTGATGCTGGGGCAGAGTTTGACGGTGTTTTTGCGGTAACGGACTTGTTCGCACTGGGCGTGCTGCAAAAGCTGCAAGAGCGGGGGGTGGATGTCCCCCACGCTGTGTCCGTTGTCGGCTTTGATGGTATTCGCGCCGGGCTCTACGCCTACCCCACGCTGACCACGATTGAGCAAGATTTGGGGCGCGCCGGCGAGATGCTGGTCGATAATGTGATCGCCGCGATTAACGGGGAAAGCCCAGCTTTGGACCCTGTCCCCGTCAATCTGCAAATCCGCGGCAGCAGCCGATCTTAAGCTGCTTTTTGGCCTCAGGCCATGCCCTTGGACAAATCCATCCGCGAGGCATCGCCAATTTGCGAGCCGCCATCACAATCCAAAATTGTCCCTGTGATATAAGCCGCTGCAGGCGAAGAGAGGAAAACGGCACATTCGGCCACTTCCTCAATCTCGCCCCAACGCTTCATGGCAATCCGGTCAAAATGGCTTTGCCGCGTTGCGGAATCGGGGGCAAGGCGCGCCATGCCTTCGGTATTGGCAATCGGGCCTGGCGAAATGCCGTTCACGCGCACATGGGGGCCCCATTCCAGCGCCAGCACGCGGATCAACTGGTTGATGCCGGCCTTGGCGGCACAAGCATGGGCTTGCAGCGCCGACGCGTTGATCGCTTGACCTGCCGTAATCGCAATCAGCGAGGCACCGGGCAGATTGAGCAGATCGTGACAGCCGCGAAACACATTAAAAGTGCCGTTCAAATCAATATCGACAACGGTGCGGAACGCGTTCGCCGACATCCCTAAGACAGGCGCAAGGAAGTTGCCTGCCGCACCTGAAACCACAATGTCCATCTTGCCGAAGCGATCAACAATCTGCTCCATGGCGCCGCGAATGGCGGCATAATCGCGCACATCGGCAGATAATCCCATGGCATCAGGGCCAATTTCGCGGGCGGCATTGGCTGCTTTTTCGGGGTTGCGGCCACAAACAGCCACCTTGGCCCCCAATTGCGCATAGCGTTTGGCAATGCCCAAATTAATGCCGCTGGTGCCGCCTGCCACAAAGGCAACTTTGCCGACCAAAAGATCATCCCGAAATGTTTGCATATTACTCTCCTAAAATCCGTTTAGTCGCGGCGCTGGGTGCGGCCCCGATCCATCACAGCCAGGCGGCGGCGTTCAACCTCATCTGCCGACACTTGGCCATTTGCCGCGCCAGAAATCTGCGCCTCCAGCGCCATCCCATCGCCAAAGCTGCGCTCAAAACCTTGATTGATAAGCGCCTTATACGCCTTGAGCATCGCGGGATCGATGCTGGCCATATCCGCCGCCAACGCACGCGCCGTGGGCAGCAAATCTTCTGGCGCAACCACGCGATTCACCAAGCCCCAGTCACGCGCAGTCTGCGCATCCAAAAAATTGCCCGTGAACGACAATTCGCGCGCCCGGTAAATGCCAATGAGCCGGGATAGTTTTTGAGACAAGCCCCACCCCGGCAATATGCCAACGCGCGCATGGGTGTCGGCAAAGCGCGCATTGGTAGAGGCGATGAGGACATCGCAGGCCAATGCCAATTCAAAACCACCCGTAATTGCCACACCATTAATTGCGCCAATCACAGGCTTGGAGCAGCCTTCAATGGCTTTTACTGGGTTGCGCTGCGCATCTGTGGCATTGGCATCGCCCAAGTTGCTTGTATCTGCGCCCAGCTCTTTAAGGTCGAGCCCAGCGGTAAAGGCACGATCCCCCGCCCCTGTTAAAATGACCACATGAATGGACGAGTCTGCCTCAAGCTCCACCATTGTTGCAGCCAATTCAGCACGCAGCGCCGCCGACAGCGCATTCATTGCCTCAGGCCGGTTCAACGTCACCACGGCAACATTGCCATCACGGTCCAGTGTCACGAGGGGCATTGGAGTCTCCTTTGCCCCTTGATCGGCCAGCTTGACGTTTACGTCAATAACGGCGGGTTAGATGAGCCGTTCTTGCGTAGACCGGACACTGCCCAGATAGCGCGTCATGGCATCTGCTGCGGCGTCTGACAGGCGGATGAAGACGCGCCGCCCATCGACCGGATCGGAAACTCGCTCAAACAAGCCATTTTCCGTCATCATTCTAATCCAACGCAGCGCTGTGGTTGGGGGCACGGCGGACGCGATGCACAGGCTGGAAACAGCCACTTGCACACGCTCTAACCGTGCAGCCATCAAATCCAACAACATATCCCAAGCGGGATCTGCAAACAGGCCGGGATCAAAAAACCGATCCCGCAGCCGCCGCATACGGATGAGCCCCCGAATTTCGCGCGCACTAGGCGGGCTATCGGTGCCAGCGGGCTCGCCAAAAAAACTGGGGCGCACATCCCCAAGACTGGGGTCGGATAAGGGCGCTTGGGCTGAAAGATTGGCCAGCGTCCGCGCAATACGGCCCACTTCATCCGCGAGACGTTGAAGGCGAGCAGCATCCACATCGCGCGAAACATCAGACAAGATCCCAGGCCGGCTGCTCAGCGCAACAGAAATGGACGCCGCATAATCTGCACTATCTGGATCAATCAAAATAGCATGGCAGCTGGCCCATAGTGTTTCTGGAAGATTATCCAACATTGCCAACGAGGCTGACAAAATGACCGGGCAGTGGATGCGCGCCGCATCTTGAGCAAGGCGGGTTAGCCGCGCAACATCATCCAGCGACGGACAGGTCATAATCAGCAAATCAGGCGCGGGCGACAAATGGGGCTCATTCATGCCAGCGCCAAATTGTGTATGGGCGAGCCGCAGCCCCATACCATGTAAGGCCTGGGCAAGCGTTGCCGGCAGATCAGCCTCTGTGGACGCAATCTGCACCAAGGGGGAAAATACAGCATTCTGCCCGACGAAATCATCCATAACGCGCCTCATGCCTGCCCCAATTGGACATCATGACGCTATGGTGCCTCCATTTTGGTAGAAAGTCGCCCCAAAAACGCTCCATTCCCGACAAAGCCCAGTCCATAACTGCACCAAAGCCGGACAAAAGCGGCTAGACTGACGCGCGGGTTAAGCGCAGCATATCCTCATTATGATGGACAAATTGCCCCGCCTCTTCAGCGCCCGTAAGCGCAAGCATGGACTGGGCAACACTTGCCGCCGCAATGGAGCGATAGCGCGACAAAACTTGCGGCGTTAAAACATCTGTGATGGGGCTGAGCGCGATGGCCAGCCGCTCCCCCAGCCGCAAGCGCCCTGCCCGCTGGCCGCGGAGCAAGCCGGGCCGCACAATATCGATCCGCTCAAAACCAATATTGGCAATAGCTGTTTCTGCCTTACCTTTGGTTGCCAGATAAAAGTTGCGCGAGGCAGCGTGGGCCCCAACTGAGGATATCATCAGAAACTGCCGGGTGCCCGCGCCGCAGGCCGCCCGCGCAAAAGCTAGCACCAAATCATGATCTACAGCGAAGAAAGCCTCTTGCGAGCCTGCATCGCGAATGGTGGTTCCCAAGGCCGAGCAGGCAACATCAAAGCCGCCCTCCATCAATTGCGGCCATTGATCTGCAGAGCCAATCCGCTCTTCCAGCTTCGCGTGCGCAAGGCCCGAGGGCCGACGACCAACGGAAACAACGGCGTCAATCCGGGGCGCAGCGCACAAAAGATTAAGGAGCTGCCGGCCAACTAGGCCCGTCCCTCCGGCAATAATAACGCGCAAGAGCATTCCCCCAAATGCAACTCAAGCGGCAACGCTAGCATTTTGCACGCAGAGTGCAATGCGCGTCTGGGCAAGGGGCGTTTATCCCGTGACTTAAAAGCTATCCGGCAGGTCTACCGCGCCAATCAACTCTCTATGCCGGGAAATGGCATAACGGTCTGTCATTCCAGCAATAAAATCTGCAATATGCCGGTCCAACGCAGGTTGATCTTCAGGCGCATCTGTGCGCCATTCCTCGGGCAGTAAATTGCGATCTGCATGATAGGCTGCAAACAGCGATGTCACAATTGATCGGCAGGTTGCCGCAATCTCTAATTGTCGCGGATGATGGTATAAATTGGCGTACATAAAGCGTTTTAAATCTGCCTCGCCTTGCGCCATCGCCGGTGAAAACCCAACCAACGCCGTTGGTGCGTGCCGAACATCCGCTTCTGTTTCGACTCCATAATGCGCAATGCGGCGCTGGGTTTCAGCAATCACATCATTCACCATTGCACCAATCTGGCTACGGACCATTTCTGCAGCCAAGAGGCGCCGGTCTGCATTGGGAAAGCGATCACGAACTTGGGGCCAGCTTTCGCGCACCAAAGGGGCATCCATCACCTGATCAAAATCGAGCAAACCGGCGCGCAGACCATCATCAATATCATGATTGTCATAAGCTATATCGTCCGCAATGGCGGCCACTTGTGCCTCCAACGACGCCCGCTTTGCCAAATCTAAAGGAAAGGCAGCGTCTACATCTGCCATGGCCCAGCCCGGCGCGTAAATAGGGCCATTATGCTTGGCAAGGCCCTCAAGCGTTTCCCAGCTTAGGTTCAGCCCCGGCCAATTGGGATAGACACGTTCCAACCGCGTCAAAATCCGCAGACTATGGCCATTATGGTCAAAGCCGCCTGAAGCCGCCATTGCCTGTTCCAGCCCTGCCTCACCGGCATGGCCAAAGGGAGGGTGGCCAATATCATGCGCCAAACACAAGGCTTCTGTAAGGTCTTCATCCAAACCTAAGGCGCGCGCAATTGTCCGGCCAATCTGGGCCACTTCAATACTATGCGTCAGACGAACTCGAAAATGATCCCCATCGGGGGCTACAAAAACCTGCGTTTTATGCCGTAACCGCCGAAAAGAAATGGAGTGAACAATCCGGTCCCGATCCCGCTGAAACTCGCTGCGTGGGCCACGGACCCCCGTGCCTGTTTCAGCATATTGCCGGCCGCGACTGCACAGCGGATCACAAGCAAAGGCAGCTCTCATCGCGGTCAATTATCGACCCGCTCAATTTCCTGACCTGCCTCAGAATTGAAGACCATGGCCTTCACGCCTTCGCTTGCCAGATCCTTCACCAATTCACGCGCTGCCTTGCTGGATCGCATCGGACCAACAAGCAGGCGATTGGTCTGCAAATAGGGCACTGACCACGGCTTTTGATCCCCCAGCGCCTTAGGGGCTTGCGATTTCAAATTACGCCACGTGCCCGGCAGGCCCGCTGTATTGCGCCCAGTTGCAATTTGCACCCAAAGCCGGGCTGGGTTGCGGCGGGCTTTGGCAGCTTCTTCTGCAGCTTTGCGTTCTTGCGCTGCCTTTTCCGCGCGCGCCTTTTCTTCGGCGGCGGCCTTTTTCTGTGCGGCCAAGCGCAAAGCCTTCAGCTTTGCTGCATCTGGCAACGCAACAGGCGCACTTTCAGGCTCAAGCTGAAGCGTATTCACAATCTCGCCAAGAGTCAGCCGTGGCGCAGGCGCGGGCGGCTGTTCTGCCATCGGCAGGCTTGGCTGAACTGGGGCCGCCTCTGCCAGCTCAGCTGGCGCTTCCTGTTCCACAAGCGACTGAGACGAGGCTGTAGTTTCAGGCATTTGCGCCGCGGGCGTTGAGGCTTGCGCAAGCTGGATCGGGGCAGCCTCAGGTGAAGGTACCGCCGATGCCATGGACGCAGTGGCAGGTGACAAGGTGGCCGCAGGCGCTGAACTTTGCGGAGCTGCACTGGAAAATACCGTGCCTGTGGCAACGGCTGGCAACTGCATTTGCGATGCCGTCGACGCTGGCAGGATGGCTGACTGAACCGCTGGCGCACTGCTGACACTTGGCGCAGCCATAGTCACTGCGGGTGCCGTTGTAGCAGAGGCCACGGGCTGCGTAGTGACGGGTGCCGGGGCAGCACGCGCCGCGGGCGGCGCACTTGCAAGCGACGGCGAGCTGGGCAATGTCGACCGCGCCGCGACGACCGGTGCCTGGGCCCTATCTCCTAGGCCCGAAGCAGAGGCACGGGCGGGTGCGGGCGGCACTTCAAAACGAGCAGCAGGTGCTTGTGCCATGGGCATGGGGGAGCCCGCGGGGGCAGCTGCTGCAAGGCTCGCTGTACTCGTGCTGGCTTGCTCAGCTGCGGCAAGTGGAGCAGCCATGCCAGACGGAGCGATGCCTGAAGCAGACCGGCCCCGCGCGGCAAGCGCCGCCAGTTGCGGATCTCGGCCAGACCGTGCTGCGCGTCGGGCATCAGCAGAGCTGCTTGCGTCACTATTTGCAGGCGAGGACCGCCGATCAGTCTCCGCCACGGCCAGCTTTACAGCCGCCCCAGCTTCTAGGGGCTGGAAGCTATCTTCTGCCAGCAGAACGGGGCTGTTGCTATTCATCGCTGGCAAGGTGCCAAAATGCACAGCATGGGCTTTTGCCGCGGATCCAAGGCCCGTTAGGCGCTGCATAAAGCCAAGCATTGAGGCCGCAGTGTCAGCTGGAGCCACCATACGCACAATCCGCTCAGCGCCCGGCGTATCGCCATTCATCGCCAAAATGAACGCACGGGCCCGCCAAGCCCCTTGGTCATTCTTGCGGACCAACGGGTCCAGCCGGGCAAGTGCCGCTTCTTTGTCCCCCGCAATACCCAAGGATAATGCAAGGCGGCGTGTCACCTCGTCAGTCGGGCGCAAGCGCAGGGCTGTCAGATAGTCGCGCTGCGCCTTTTTACCGTCCCCCTCCAGATCATGTGCCAAGCCACGATCCGCCACCACTTCCTGCTCTGGCGCGCCCAAGGCAAGTGCCTCATCAAACACTCGCAAGGCCTCGCGGGATTTTTCCAACATGGTCAGGCTGCTGCCTAGGCCTGTTTTTGCGCGCCAATTTTGAGGCGACAATTCTTCGGCGCGGGCAAAAAAGCCAAAGGCGGCATTTGCATCGCCAATGGCCAGCGCACCTTGGCCTGCCAGCAGCAAGGCATCCACATTATAGGGATCGCGCGCCAGGGCCTTTAAATTTTCAGATAGTTGCGCCGCAGGATCGGCCTCGCTTGCTAAGCTTTGCGGCGGAGACACAAGCTGCGCCAGCCCCGGACTTGCGGAAACCACGCAAAAGGACACCAGACACGCACGCACGAGCGACAGCTTCATCTTCATGCCTGTCTATCTAAACCGCTGCCCGCCAGAGACAAGGCCCAAGACAGTTTAGCGGGCCGGGCCGTTGCCCTTGCCCGCTAAAGCGTCAGCCAGCCAATCGGCAAGGCCCAATTATTGATTATTCTGGCGGTTCAAAAAGCGCGGAATATCGAGCGGGTCGGATTTTGCAGCGTCGTCTGACTTGGCAGCACCGCGTGCAATGCTGGACATCCGCTCAAACAAGGTGCCGCCCAGCGGGCCAGAACGCGGCGCGGGACGATCAGGCTGCACGTCTTCCGCAGGCGCGTCAGTCATCCAGCTGGGGCGGGGTGCTTCTGCCGATGCATCAGCTGCCGGCAAAGGGTTGGGCACGGGCGGCTCAGCCAAGCTTTCATTCCCCAAAATAAGCTCAGCCTCGGCAGACGGCGGCGTCAACACCAGTTCCTCTTCCTGCGCAGCTTCTGGTGCAGTTTCTGTCAGGTCAAAGGGTGCATCCGCACTTTCACTGGCAGGTTCCTCTGCCAGTGGTTCGGCAACAACAGGCGCAG
>JACCEC010003673.1_pt1 | contig 30651 bp, 24 predicted proteins | sample 7450121 | NCBI WGS metagenome assembly JACCEC01 (sample SAMN15323455, study PRJNA562643) | freshwater metagenome | isolation source: river surface water | place: USA:Blue River Watershed | collected 2017-08-18 | reverse complement strand
GGATTAATAGCATCTATTTTATTCTAAAAATTGAAACATTTATAATCTTTTCGAAGATTATCTAAATAGTTGAAATTAGAATTGAAAAATATTTGATGAATTAAGACACTACACAGACAATTTTAGACAAAATACTTAGTTAAAAAAAGAAAACTTTACGTAATTTGTATTTTCATATATCAGACAAAAAAATATGTAAGATATATTTTTTGAAAAATTTTACCAAATATCTATGAAATTAACATTTTGGGGGGCGATAAGGCAGGTTTCGGGCAGTATGATTATGCTCGAATTTGATGATGAATACAAAGTATTAATTGATTGCGGAACAGATTTGGAACATGAAACAGTACAGAATACACCAAAATTTGAATATGGTATTTTCCCTTTTGATCCTACTCTGATTAATTTGGTTATTCTGACTCATGCACATATTGATCATTCCGGGCAAATACCCAATCTTTATAAAGAAGGATTTGAAGGACAAGTTATTTGTACCAAGGCGACAATGGAATTGAGTGAAATACTACTTTTAGATTCGGCTTCCATCAATCAAAAAAAATTCAAAGCTATCCACGACAGCAAAAAAAGATCTAAAAAAAGAAAAGACATTGACTCCAGAGAATTATATCTGGAAAGACAAGTAAAAGAATCTTTAGATAATTTTATTACAATTCCGTTTAATAGTTCGTTCAAATTCAAGGATAATGCCTATTTAACATTTATCCCAGCTGGGCATCTTTTGGGGGCTGCCCATGTGGTATTAGAATTTATGGAAAACGGAAAAAAGAAAAGTATTTGTTTTTCGGGAGATATAGGCAGAAAAAATTATCCATTATTAGTAGATCCACAGCCAATTCCGCCAGTGGACTATCTGATTATGGAATCGACTTATGGGGATAGACATCATTCTGATTCGGGCAAACCTGAGGAATTATTGGCAGAAATCATCAAAAAAGCATGTATCGACATTCCTGGAAGACTAATTATACCTTCTTTTAGTGTAGGGCGTACGCAGGCGATGTTATACACGCTCAATCGTTTATATACCGAAAAAGGGTTTACCCCAATCAAAGTATTTACAGATAGCCCTATGGCAAAAGCAAGTACTCGTATTTATGAAAAACATATCAGTTTACTAAATAAAACCGCAAAGAATTTCAATGAAGAAAATGATTCTTTGTTCGATTTTGAAAATCTGATTTATCTTGAATCAACACAAGCGAGTAAGGCTGTATCCAATCATTCCGAGCCTTGTATTATCATTTCTGCCTCAGGAATGGTGTCAGGCGGACGAGTTGAGCATCATATACAAGCAAATATCAGTAACCCTTATGCTACCATTTTGATGGTTGGATATGCCAGTGAAAATACTTTAGGCTGGAAATTATTGAACGGCGAAAGAAAAGAATTAAGTATAAACGGGCAGAAATTACCCGTTAATGCGAATATAGAAAAAATAGATGTCTTCTCGGGACATGGAGATTTGAATGATTTGATTAATTTTGTAAAATCTCAAGATACAAATAAAGTAAAACAGATTTTTTTGGTTCATGGCGAATATAGAACCATGCAAAATTTCCAACATACCCTTTCAGAACATGGTTACCCGCAGGTAAACATTCCTGAAAAAGGTCAAACTTTTGAGATTTGAAAAGGAAATGTGTGTTTTCAACGCATTTCTGAGTTCATTTCGAATAAAAATTATGAGAACACTTTTAGATTTTGAAAAACCAATCGCTGAGCTTGAATCTAAGCTTGAAGACATGAAGCGATTAGCTGCCGAAAACAACGTAGATGTCAGCGGAGCAGTTCGTAACTTAACAGACAGCATCGAGGAACTAAAAAAAGAAACCTTTGCCAATCTTACTAGATGGCAACGTGTTCAGCTTTCTCGGCATGCTGACCGTCCTTATACTCTTGATTATATCGAGCGTATTTGCCAAGAGTTCCATGAACTACATGGGGATAGAACCGTAAAAGATGACCCTGCCATTGTAGGTGGTTTTGCGAATATCGATGGAAAATCTGTGATGATTATCGGTCAGCAAAAAGGTAGAAAAACCAAAGAACGCCAATATCGTAATTTCGGAATGCCCAATCCAGAAGGGTACAGAAAAGCTCTCCGATTAATGAAGCTGGCAGAAAAGTTTAATAAACCGATTATTACTTTAATAGATACTCCTGGTGCATTTCCAGGCTTAGAGGCAGAAGAAAGAGGGCAAGGAGAAGCTATCGCCCGAAATATCAAAGAAATGATGACGCTCAAAGTGCCTGTTATCTGTATTATTATTGGTGAAGGTGCATCTGGGGGAGCTTTAGGCATCGCAATCGGTGATAAAGTTTTAATGCTAGAAAACACTTGGTATTCTGTAATTTCTCCTGAATCTTGCTCGTCTATTTTATGGAGAAGCTGGGAATACAAAGAACAAGCAGCTGAAGCATTAAAATTGACAGCAACTGATATGTTGGACAATAAATTAATCGATGGCATTATTGAAGAACCATTAGGCGGAGCCCAACTAGATTGGGAAGAAATGTCTCAAAGATTAAAAAATAGAATATTAAAAGAAATCGATGCCCTCGAAAAAATCAGTATCCATGAAAGAATTAATCAAAGAATAGAAAAATTCTGTTCTATGGGGGTTTTTGAAGAATAATATACCAAAAAGGGGCTAAAATTAGATTAGCCCCTTTTATTTTACACCAATTTATTCAAGAGAAGCCTAGTTATTAGATAAAATAATATCAAAAATCTCTGGTAATATTTGTCTTAGAACTTCATTCGGTAGTTCGTGTCCGAGCCCTTCTATTTTAATAAGCTTTGCCCGGGGTATTACTTTTGCGTACAAATCTGCGTGCGAATGGTGAATCAGCGGGTCAGCTGTTCCGTGAATTATTAAAGTCGGGGTTTGTATTCTAGATAGATGTTTAAGTCGAGAACCAGACGCAACGATGGCACAAAATTGTTGGTATCTTGCACGGGGATTTTGTCCTTTTCTTTCGACAATACTTTTAGTAAATATTTCACGGAAATACGGTTCATCAAACCTATACGCTCTGCCACATAATTTGCGATAGGTAGCCACATAACTCCCCACTGTAATTTTATGGTCAGAGTATTTATTTTTGACATAAACGTTTTTAATTAAAAAAGGAGTTAAATAAAATAAAGCTTTTTTGAAAAAACTTTTAACTAATTTAGGGTTGAGTAAATAGCCACTCGACATGACCGATATAAGCGACAAAACCCGGTGTTCATGGTCTATTGTGAGTTGTTGGGCAATCATCCCTCCCATTGAGATACCAAATAGGTGTACTTTATTGATTTTCAGAAAATCTAACAAAGCAATGGTGTCATTCGACATATCTCGGAGGGTATATGGCTTTCGGCGACTCCATGAATCATTCATCCAAGTCGAATAACCAATATCTCTATTATCAAATCGAATCACATAGAAGTTTTTATCTAAAAAATGACGAATAAACCTCTCGCCATAAACTACACATTGTGCATCCAAGCCCATGATTAACAGAATAGGCGGATGAATCTCTAAACCGAAAGTTTCGTAATAAATTTCTATCCTTTCAGCTACTTTTACTTTACCAAATCTCGTAGGTTTAATTTCTTCATTCATAGTTCATCAAAATAAATAGGTCTGTTTTTTACTAAAATTATCAAAAAATCTTTATTTTCGAAAGAAATTATCTTTCATTATGAAAACACCTTATTATTATTCTACATCAGAGGCTGCGAAAATATTAAATGTTCATCCTGCTATTATAAGGCGATACGAGGTTGAATTTGATTTAGAATTTCATCGAGTTGGGCGAGATCGTAAGCTTTCTGAAAAAGATATTGAGAAGCTGAGAGAAATAATCAAGGTCACTCAAAAAAAGAATTTAACCTTGAAAGGTGCAAAAATGAAACTGAATAATAAAACCTTAAAAAACAAAACCAAAAATGCCCTCATTTCAAAATTAAAGAAAATAAGGGCATTTTTGGTCGCATCTTTAGAAGAAGATTAGAAGAAAGTTCCTAAGCTTAAGACAATGCTTGTAAATTTATTATTAATTGCCACCGAACCATAATTTTGCGTGTTTGCTAACTCATACGGAGTATAAGCAGATTGAAAGCTATTTGAGACACCCGCTAAATCCACAAAATACTTTGCAGTACGATAGCCAACACCTGCTGTCAATAACATTTGAGAATTTGATAAACTATTGAGAGTTTTTTTAATAGGATTTGGCTGAAATTTTGCACCTAAACGCATTCTAAAGTTTTGGATACGGTATTCTCCTCCTATCTTCAAATTAACTACATCTTTAAAATTGTTTTTGATAGTTCTATTTTGGTCAGCACTCCAAGACTTATCCTCAGAATCATTGATTTTCATACTACTGAATGCTACATATTCTGCATCTGCACTAATCATACCTGCTTTATTTGGCAGGAAAAAAGTAAATCCACCAGATGCTTTAAATGGCGTTGATAGATTATAGTTAAATTGATTTTCGTCTGTTTTTATAGTAGTGAAATTAGGCTGAATCTTGTCGGTTTGTACATCTATTTTGATTTTTGAATTATACACCTCACTCAAAGTGTACCAAGAGGGAGAGGTAATATTTGCACCTAAATTAATATTATCCGTAAGTTTCACAATAGCTCCAACTCCCAAATTCAAACCTCCACCCCTCACATATAGGTTATCTGAATACTCGAACGCATTAAAGATATTCCCATTAGGAAACATTTCTTTATGAGCAGTAGTCACCTCATTCGCAATTTTAGTAAATCCAATTGTAAAACCTAAATAGGTCTTATCATCAAAATTAGCCCCATAAGCAATATTCCACTGGCTTTGTACCCCTGTTCCATCCACAGAGCCTTGCTGATTAACAGGTAAAGATGCTTCTACTTTTTGATAAGGAGCTCCACTTCCACTGATAGGATCTATCATATATGCTTGGTAATACATAGCAGTTGAGGTAGCAGCAGATGCAGAATTGACGTTAAACTCATCGTCGAGTGTTTTCGAGTTTGCTCCTCTCATTGTTGCCTTTTCTGCAAAAAAATCCATCATAGAACTTCTCTTATTTTGCCCTAAATAATCGAATTGATTCATTAATGAGAGTTGTTTAGAATAAGTAATAGCAAAGGCAGAACGTTTTTTTCGACTACCAGACGCACTGTTACTCATTACTAAAGCCAATTGCCCAATATTCATGTTAGATTGATTTTTAGAAGCATAAGAATCTGCATACTTTGCATTAGCCCCGAAAGATTGAAATACTGGTGAAACACTCAACTCTGAACGATTATAAAAACCCAAACCAGCAGGATTATTAGTAGCATTTGATGCATCAGCTCCAATAGAAGTGAAACTCCCCCCCATCCCTTGAACTCTGGCAGTTCCAAAAATTTTTGTTTGGGAATATCTAAGAGCATCTTCACCATAAAAATGCCCACCAAGATTTAACTGAGCCCTAAGTCCTATCCAAGAAAATAAGAGGATAACTGTTGAAATTATTTTGAATATTTTCATTTTATTTTAAGATAAAATAGTTAAAAAGATATTTTTGTCACGCAAAACCCGATTCAATAGGACATAAAAATAGCCTCTTTACAACATTTAGTAAGTTGATTAAGAGGCTATTATCTAATATTTATTATCTCGGCCCACGGCTTCCACCACCTGAAGAAGATGGGGACGATGAGCCACCACTACTCCAACTGCTTGAGCTACCTCTTGAAGAGCTATTCGACCATGAACTACTTGATTGATTTCCACTACCACTCGACCATGAATTATTCGATCGATTCTCCGAGCTATTAGACCATCCACTATTATTATTTGAATTTCCTCTCGACCAAGAATCACTATTTTGATAAGAATTATTATTTTGTGACCATGATTTTGCTGGACGGTCATAAGAATTATCAGCTGAACGATTAGTGTTTGCTCGAGGACGAGAATAGCTTGATGTACTCTCGGGCATTGAAGAACTATTTGCAGAATTAGAATAAGTCGAACGACTTGTTCCATTAGTCGAGTTAGTCATTCTAGACCCTGAATTATCCACCCATGTTCCATTTTTTCTTGGTGCTACATAAGACGACCCACTACCTGAATAATAGCCACCGGCATCATTATAGCTAGAGCTGTTACCTGATGTTTTTCTATCATTTGAGTTTGAGCCTCTTCTGCTATTATTTGCAATTGAGGTATTGTTAAAATCTTTGTTGTAATTATTTGAACCTCGCCCACCATCTCTCGGTCCATAATTGATATTTTTATTATTTTTACCAATAGCATCATTCCAATAATAGCTCGATGAATAGCGATTATAATTATAATAATAAGGATTAAAATAATAGTTATAGGGACTATAAAAAGAGCTGTAATAATTATAAGCAGAAAAAGGACTATAAAAGTTATTATAATATGAAAATGGAGAATAAAAGTTAGAGAAGCCACTATAGAATGAGCCATATCCTACCGAAAATCCGCTATAAAAGCCATAATTTCCAAATGAGCCAAAACCAGAATTCCATGCCCCTCCGAACGGAGAGTAATACCCAAACCGATTGAATGGACTCGACCATCCCATCGGCTGACTCCACGCATAATCATTCCAACCATTCTGATAGCCATCTGCAAACCCAGAAGTATAGCCAGTAGAAGCATTATTATTTCTGATGATTTTTCTTGTATTCAAATAATTTTCATCATAATATTCATCACTACCTTCCTGCTGTTCTGTCGCCCCGTTTATCGCATCATTATCTCGCATTTCATACGGTCTTGAATAAGAAGAGACATAATCAGGAGCATTTTTGGAGCTACCATAAGTATCATCATAATCCCCTTTCGAAACAAGTTGTTTGTTCGAACATGCCATTGAAGCCATTAAGGCAGCAACAGACAAATATTTTAATAAACCTGACATCTTCATTTTATTTAATTAGATTTAAGTGAATTTGAGAACTTTTGTGGCTTTGAAATCAACTTAATAGATGCAATAAAAACGAAATTAGTTGCAGGAATATTTGACAAAAAAAATTGATTTTCAAATCCAATTGAAATTTATTAACAAAAATATAAAAATATTGAGCAAAACCTAGTTATTTTTTACAAACTTAATATAAAAACCTATCTTTGCAATAAATTAAAGACAATTAATTGATTGGCTAATATTTCATTCGGTTGCATTTAAACTGCCAACAAAGCATAAAGTTTATGTTTGGTGTATATATTTTATAATTATTTCTTAATTAAAACATGAGCAAAGGACTTCCAAAACGTAGTGAAAATTATTCGGAATGGTATAATGAATTAGTAAAAAGAGCCGATTTAGCAGAAAATTCAGCTGTTCGTGGCTGTATGGTCATAAAACCTTACGGTTATTCCATTTGGGAAAAAATGCAAAGAGCATTAGACGATATGTTTAAAGAAACAGGTCATACTAATGCGTATTTTCCTTTATTTGTACCAAAAAGTTTGTTTGAAGCAGAGGAAAAAAATGCCGAAGGTTTTGCCAAAGAATGTGCCGTTGTTACACACTATCGTCTAAAAAATAATCCGAATAAACCGGGTTCTTTGATGGTTGATCCTGAAGCTAAACTTGAAGAAGAGTTGGTAGTTCGTCCGACAAGTGAGGCTATTATTTGGAATACTTATAAAACATGGGTGCAATCACACCGAGATTTACCTATCCTAATCAACCAATGGGCAAATGTGGTTAGATGGGAAATGAGAACCCGTATGTTTCTTCGTACTGCTGAGTTTCTTTGGCAAGAAGGGCATACCGCCCATGCAACAGAACAAGAGGCAATGTCTGAAACAAAACAAATGCTTGATGTATATGCTACTTTTGCTGAAGAATGGATGGCAGTCCCGGTTATTAGAGGATTTAAAACTGCTAATGAAAGATTTGCTGGAGCTGAAGAAACTCTTTGTATCGAGGCAATGATGCAGGATGGTAAAGCTCTTCAGGCAGGAACATCACATTTTCTTGGACAAAATTTTGCAAAGGCTTTTGATGTAAAATTTCAAAATAAAGAAGGTAAACTTGAACATGTATGGGGAACATCTTGGGGAGTTAGTACTCGCTTGATGGGAGCATTGATTATGGCTCACTCTGATGATTTCGGATTGGTACTACCTCCTAAATTAGCCCCAATTCACATTGTTATTGTTCCTATATTTAAAGGAGAAGCAGAACTTGAAAGCATAAAGGCTGTTATATTACCAATTATTAAAGAACTCAAATCTTTAGGAATTACGGTTAAATTTGATGATGATGATTCAAATAGACCAGGCTGGAAATTTGCTGAATATGAGCTAAAAGGTGTTCCGGTAAGAATGGCGATAGGTATGCGTGACCTTCAAGCAGGGCAAATAGAAGTAGCTCGAAGAGATACCATGAGTAAAGAAACACGACCGTTGGAGGGAATTGTAAGCTATTTAAAGAACTTATTAGATGAAATTCAAATTTCTATCTATCAAAAAGCACTTAATTTTAGGGAAGAAAATATCTTCAAAGTGGATACTTGGGAGGATTTTCTTGTCAAAATAGAAAACGGCGGATTCCTACTATGCCATTGGGATGGTACTTCGGAAACTGAGGAAAAAATTAAAGAATTAACCAAAGCGACCATCAGATGTATTCCGATAGATGCCACCGATGAAGCAGGAACATGTGTATTTTCTGGGAATCCATCATCTAAACGAGTAATCTTTGCAAGAGCATATTAATATCAATCAATATAAAATAAACAAACCAAATGGTAAAATCAGGTGATAATGTAGCGGTACATTACAAAGGAACATTGACCGACGGTACAGTGTTTGACAGTTCAGAAGGCAGAGAGCCATTACAATTTCAAGTAGGAAGTGGAATGGTAATTCCTGGATTTGATGCAGGGGTAACTGGAATGAATATCGGAGAATCAAAAACTATTCATATTCCAATGGAAGATGCCTATGGAAATGCTTCAGAAGAAATGATTTTTACTTTCAACAGAACTGACATTCCTGCTGATATTCCTTTAGAAATTGGAGGGACTTTAAATATGCATAATGGACAGCAAGCTATTCCGGTAATTGTTCGTGATGTAAATGATACCACCGTAATATTGGATGCCAATCATCCTTTGGCAGGACAAGATTTAATTTTTGAGATTGAGCTTGTTTCAATCAACTAATACTTCAAGTTAAAACTATAAAAGTGGTCAGATTACATTTTAATCTGACCACTTTTATAATATTTGCTAATTATTTTATTGTAATTTCTCTATAAATATATTAAAAGAAGCAGCAGTTGCATCTTGTAATAAAGGGTTTGAAGTGGCTGTTACTCTATAAACTGCGTTAGTTTTGTGTAAAATAACTGTCGATGTAAAAATATCTCTATTATTGACAGTAATCGACATTTTACCATTGGAAGCTGTTGTGGAATTTGGTACACTAAACGAATTCCATGAACCAGCAGTAACATTATCTGTTTGAATATAAGCAGGATAAGAAGTTGTTGCAACACCCATGCCTTGAGATAACTCTGAAATAGCTGTTATACTCGAATTAACAGTCGATTTAAACTGAAATCCACTACTTTCATCTCCACTAAATCTCACCGACAAATCCCCTAAAGCAACCTCTGTCTGATTGAAAAGAGGTGTTTCTGGAAATCCGAAAAGCTCTAATTCCCCCACTCTTGTATCATAAAAATTTAAAAAGAAAAACGATTGAACATAAGTACTAGTCATTGTCAATTTATAATACCGATAAGCAGTAGTATTTGATGCCAAAGAAATTTCTTTACTTTCCGAGAAAGCTGTAAATGTCTGATTGGATTTTTGATCAATGGTAGTAAAATTAACGTTATCGTTAGAACCAGCTAAAGTCCAAGTGGCAGGATTTTGTTTCAAATCTCCCTCTTTAGCAGCCGTTATACGATACGATTTAAGAATATATTTACTCATGGCATCATATTTTATCCATGTATTTTGGTTACCTGTTTGATAATATTCCGAAGAATTATCAATTGCCCTGCCGATAGTTGGGGTATTGTGCTGATCTGTAATCGGACCTTTTAAATCTGTTATATCAATTTGAAAAGTACTTTTTCTTGCCCATACTTCCATTTCTGAAATCTGAACATTATCCCCATAAAAATCACTTGCGGCGTGTATCATTTCTACTTTGAAATAAGAGTATTCTTGAGTAGTTTGTGGACTTGGTAGCAAGAAAATTTTCTTTTGAAATCTATCCGTGAAAGTCACATTTGTATTTTCATACAATGTTACCCAATTCGTCCCATCGTTTGATCCTAAAAATTTAATACTTTTTGGGTCTCTCTCAGTAAAATCATTAGCAGAAGTAACTGTAAAACCATACACTGAGTTAGCAACACCTAAACTCATTTGGATCCAATTAGATGCAGCAGGTGCTAAATATTTTAGTGGGGTTTCATCTTTTATATTGGTCAAATTTTCACTACTTCCCGAATTTGGGTTTTGAGCAGAAAGCACTGAACCTGTCAAATTATATAATCCTACTACAATAAATCCTTCTTTCAGTGTTGTTTTATTTCCTGATGGTCCGACTGCCTTCAAAGTTACATTATAAATTCCGGGTTGGGCATAAGTAACAGAAGGAGCAAAACTCGTACTTGTAGCTGGCGTACCACCTTGAAATGTCCATTCGTATGACGTTGCATTGTACGAATAATTTTCAAATTGAACAAACTCATTGGTTTTTGCCACAATTTTATCGGCATAAAAAGAGGCAATCAATGCAGATGAATTTTGTTGATTCAATAAAAATGATTGATATTCAGTCCATAATGACATCACATGTCGTCCCAAAATCAAATTTGTAGCCTTATTCCAAGTCCAATAGTTTAATGTGTCTGCTGTTTGAACAAATTTCGTAGCAAACTGAGGGTCTTTCGTTTTTACCATCCAATCGATAAAAAAAGCTGCAGGATTATAACCCCACCAATATTGCTCAGGTTGCCTTCTCGAGATAGAAATATATCCTGCATTATACCTTACATAATCTGCAATGCCCTCGATGTAGGTATGAAAATTTGTACCATCGGTATATGCCCCTGCATTGAGTGGTTCTTTTGTATAGGCATGGGTAATTTCATGGTATAAGATTCCTCTAAGCTCTTCCATGGTCTTATCAATCCCATTCTGCGTAACACTCGAACTCAAATATGGACCACCAAAACCAACCTCAATTCCATTAATGGGGTCGCCACTTTTACCCGCTACCCCATTATCATTCGGATCTACAGATAATGTCAATTTATCGAATGCCGGCACTTCACTCGCACAATTATATAGGAACTGATTTACCCCCAAACAAATATGCTGGGCAAGTGGTTTATCTACATTATTGAGAAAGATTTGTTCTCCCGACGTTGTACCACTGCCTTTCGTTCGAATGGTAATATTAGTTGGCATTTTAAATGTATCCCAACATGAAGGCAAAAACAATCCCCATTCTGATAATGAAATGGTATTGTTAGTACTTGAAAGTTTCAGGCGATAATAACGATATTTGATAGTATGCGACAACGTTATCTTCTTTGATTCATTTCTAGCTGTAAAAGTTTGAGCTGTTTTTGAATCCAATTGCACCCAATTCGTTAAATCCGTTGAACCTTCCAATATCCAAGATTGCGGGTCTTCGGAGGCACTGTTGGAAGACGAAGTAATCGAATATGACCCAATTAGAAATGGGCTATAAGCTTTATATATCAGCCAAACAGAGTTTTTATTAGCTGTAAAAATTGTTGCATTATTGTTATCAAATACATTTTTAACATTAGCAGTATCTACTTCTGCATCATACTTCCCAGAAATGGTCGCCAAATTTATTTGTGCGAAAGTGTTCAATTTACTAAAAATTAATACACTTAATAGTAAAATTATCCTTATCTTCATGATTATTGCAGCCTTTCAACAAATATATTAATAGTAGATGGTGTACCGTCTATCAGTGTCGGATTGGCACTTGCAGTAATTCTGTACAAAGCATTCGTTTTATGAACTAGTACATTAGCCCGAATAATATCTCTTGTACTTGTATTAAAAGTCATTTTACCATTTGACGGACTTGTAGAAGCACTCACATTGAAATCAGTCCATGTATTGGCTGTTACATTGTCTCTCTGTGTATAAGCAGGATATGAGTTCGTATTACCAGATACTGTTCCTCCTGATTGATAAGCAACCGCAGTAAAACTAGAGTTTGAGGCAAATTTATATTGCAAGCCTATATTCGCATCTCCGCTAAATCTTACCGAAAAATCGCCTAAAGTAACCTCTGTCCCAGCCGCATCTGTAGCTACTGTGCCACTTACAGGAGAGTAAGTTTTATTATTAAATGTTATTGATTTAATGCTAGTGTTTAAATCTGCACTTGGTACTAAATTATCCCAATTTGTTCCATTATAGATATAAATTTTATTAGCATAAACTTGATTTGAAGAACTACCCGCATTGGCAGTATTATATACCATAAGACCAATAGCTGGGCTGGTAATGGTAGATACATCGCTCTTTCCTGTCAATGCTACTCGAGGAAGCAAGAAACCTTTGTTTGTAGATTGTAAATCTAATGCCGCAGAAGCATTTGGGGTCAATGTCCCTACACCTACACTCCCAGCATCTTTTGTTACAATCATTTGATTACCGTTGGTCGCCTCAATTTGTAAGTTGGCATTTGAATTGACTGTCGTGGGATTTTGACCTATTTTGAGCTGAGCATTTGCTTCTTTCTTACAAAGAATAATACCCAATACTAATACTAATGTGAATTTTCTCATGTTGATTAATTAATTATTACTGGTTGGGAACGATTGATTATTGTAATTTACTGTTTTATAATTTTCTGAACTTGTGATTAATTTATCCCAATTTACTCCATTAAATACATATATTTGATTAGCAGTCACCTGATTAATACCAGAATTGGCATTAACGGTATTCAAAACCATAAGCCCAATAACAGGATTAGCTATTGTACTCAAATCATTAATTCCAGTAAGGGTAACACGTGGAATCAAAAGTCCTTTATTAGGTGTGTTTATCTCAAGAATCGCAGAAGGAGATGGAGTTAACGTTCCTATACCAATATTCCCAGCATCTTTACTAACAAAAAATTGAACTGAATTATTCGATTCAATTTGTAAATGTGCATTGGAGTCGATAATAGATTTATTCTTTCCAATTTTTACTTGTGCCTTTACTTCCATACTTAAACAGCTAAGCACAACTGATAATAACATCAATTTATTCATAGGGTACATTATTTATTTTTAGAACAACATTTATTTAATGAATTACAATTATTATACCTAAACGCTTAACTATTTAGCTATTTGTCTTACCATTTTAGTCTTTTCATCAAATCAATTCATTAACACACTATTATTAAGACGGTATTTTTTCATTAAGTCACAGTTAAAACAAAAAAAACGGAGATAAATCTCCGTTTTTACAATATTCAAATGTATATAAATATTTTATTACAATTTTACCTTGACTTCTTTGAGTTCATAGCTTTCTAAAGTATCTCCGATTTCTATTTCATTAAAGCCTTTAACACTAAGTCCACATTCAAATCCAGCTCTCACCTCATTTACATCGTCTTTGTATCGCTTCAATTGTAAAATATCACCTTCGTGAATTACTATTCCTTCTCGGATAATCCTAACTTTATTTTGGCGTTTGATATTTCCATCCGTCACATAACATCCAGCGATTGTACCAACTTTACTGATTTTGAATACTTCACGAACATCAATCGTTCCTACAACAGTTTCTACAACTTTAGGAGCCAACAATCCTTCCATTGCATCACGAATCTCGTTGATGGCATCGTATATAATTGAGTAAAGTCTAATCTCAATCTCTTCTTGGTCAGCAATACGCTTCGCATTCGATGATGGTCTAACCTGGAAACCGACTACAATGGCATCAGCCGTAGATGCCAACAATACATCCGATTCGGAAATTTGTCCAACACCTTTATGAATAATTGATACTTGAACTTGTTCGGTTGATAATTTAAGCAATGAATCAGACAATGCCTCTACTGAGCCATCAACGTCACCCTTCACGATTACATTCAACTGATGGAAATTTCCGATAGCTTTTCTTCTTCCGATTTCTTCCAATGTAATGTGTTTTTTCGCTCTGATGCTTTGTTCACGATTAATTTGTTCACGTTTATTGGCAATATCTCTAGCCTCACGCTCAGAATCCATTACATTAAATTTATCACCTGCTTGCGGAGCACCTGGTAATCCTAATACCTGAACAGGAGTCGAAGGTCCAGCAGATTTGATACGCTTACCTGTGGCATCTACCATCGCTTTTACTTTTCCGTAATACTGACCTGCCAATATGACATCACCCATACGAAGTGTACCATTTTGCACCATTACAGTAGTTACATAACCCCTACCTTTATCCAAAGATGCTTCAATGACAGCACCAACAGAAGTTCTATTAGGATTAGCTTTAAGGTCTAATAATTCAGCCTCTAATAATACTTTATCTAAAAGTTCATCAATACCAATTCCTTTTTTGGCGGAAACTTCTTGCTCTTGGTATTTTCCACCCCAACTTTCAACTAATATATTTTCCTTTGATAAATCCTCTCGAATCTTACTGACATTTGCTCCCTCTTTATCAATTTTGTTAATTGCAAATACAATAGGAACACCAGCATTCAAAGCATGGTTAATGGCCTCTCTGGTTTGTGGCATCACACTATCATCGGCAGCAACTACAATAATAACAATATCCGTAATTTTAGCTCCCCTCGCACGCATCGCTGTGAAGGCTTCGTGACCAGGCGTATCTAAGAATGTCAATTTTTTTCCTTTATTAGGACCTTCATCTATCTCAACAGAATACGCTCCGATGTGCTGTGTAATACCCCCAGCTTCACCAGAAGCTACTTTAGTACGTCTGATATAATCGAGTAATGATGTTTTACCGTGATCAACGTGACCCATGATAGTTACAATAGGAGCTCGTGGTAACAAATCCTCTTCAGCATCTACTTTTTCTATTGCTTCTACCTTAATTTCCTCCTCAGCACTAATAAATTGTACATCATAATTAAACTCCAAGGCAAGCATTTGTATGGATTCTGCATCTAATCTTTGATTGATGGAAACAAACATTCCCATCTTCATTGCAGCAGAGATGACATCCGTAACCGAAACATCCATCAAAGAAGCCAAGTCAGCGGCAGAAATAAATTCAGTAACTTTCAAAATGTTACTTTCCTCTCTTTCTTGCATAGCCCTTTGCTCTTCTTGATCAGCTCTGTTTCTACGCTTATCTTTTCTATATTTTGCCCCAAAGTCAGGTCCTTTGGTTTGCATACGAGCCATCGTTTGTTTGATTTGCTCCTTGACTTGCACCTGCGATACCTCTTCTTTTCTTTCCTTCTTCTTTTTTTGATCAGGCTTCTTAGAATTAGAATTGGTATTTGTATTTGTACTAGTATTTGTTGCAGGGGTGGTTGAAGTTGTTGCTCCCTTTTCCTGATTTGGTTTATTTTTATTTGTAACTTGTGCAGTTGTATCAGCTCCAGTTGTGACTTTTTCTCCACGCTTCATACGCTTACGTTTGCGTTTACGCTTAGCGTCTTTATCGTCCGACGGACTTGATTTTTTATCAACAGGCAATTCAATTCTTCCCAAAACCTTCAATCCTTGAAGCTTTTCACCTTTAGCTTGAATTAACTCAGGTTCTTCGTCTTCTATTTCAATTGGTTTTTTAGGCGAGCTATCAACTTTTGGAGTAGGTTTAGGCTCAACCTTATTTATAGGTCGATTGTTATTATTATCTTGCGACTTATTTTGCTTTGAAAATTGATTATTATCAGGACGAGGCGTTTGGTGCTGTTTGTACTCTGGCTTCGATTCAGGTTTCACAACCTTTGGTTGTTGAACTGCCTGAGGGACAACTACCTTATCAGCGTCTTGTTTTTTCTCAATATTATCTTGTTTTTTTTCTTCCTTTATAATACTTTGAGGAGTCGCTACCGACGGAGATTTAGGCTCTTCCACTTTTATTGGCTGCACCGTTTCTTGTACTACTGGTTTTTCTTCTATCTTTTGAATATTTTTTTCCACTAGGGAGCTGCTTTCAATAGGCATTGGCTTTTCTGGCTCGACAACCTTCACCTCTTGAACTACTGGCGTTTGTTCTACTATCGGCGTAGGTTTAGGTGTCGGAATTTCTTCAACAACCTTAGGCTCTGGAGCAGGTTTAGGCGTTGGTACTTTTTTATCCAAATCTATTTTTCCGACAATGGTAATACCTTGAATTTTACCACCAGCACGAATAACTTCCGACTCCTGATTCGTTTCAGGAGCTTTTTCCGTAGTAGAAGGCTCGGATTTTTTAGTATCTGCTTCATTTCTGAAATACAGAATATCTTTATTTTCCGATGGTGCAACAGTCGTTTTCGGCTCTTGTACCATTTTTGCTCCAGTACTTTCTTCAAGCAACGAATTATTACCATATTCTTTGGCAAGAATATTGATTAACTCAAAATTGAGTTTGGCATTTGGATTATTTTCAACACGATGTCCCTTAGCAAGCAATTTCTCTACAATGGTTGTAATTCCCACGTTCAACTTTTTTGCCGCTAGGCTTAATCGCATTTCTTTTTGTTCTGACATAAAACGATAAAAAAAACTTATTTATCCAATTCTGGATTTATACACTATACTCCAAACAATTTGGAAAATTAAAAGACTCAAAAGATAGAAATAAAACAGAATATGATTCGTGCTTTACTTGCCAAAGTTATGACATACTTGAAAATTTAACAAGCATGAAACAAAGATATTATTCGAACTCTCGACTCAAGATTGACAATACATCTTCGATTGTTTCCTCTTCAAGCTCTGTTCTTCGTGCAATATCTTCTTTAGTCATCGCCAATACAGACTTTGCCGTATCGAGACCGATTTTTCTAAATTCATCCAGAACCCAATCTTCAATTTCATCAGAAAATTCTGCTAAATCAACGTCCTCTTCGTCTTCCTCTCCCTCGATATCACGGAACACATCAAGTTCCATGGATACAAGCTTACCTGCTAATTTGATATTTAAGCCCCCTTTACCGATTGCCAAAGAGACTTGATCAGGTTTCAGATAAACCGCCACACGCTTACGGTCATTATCAATTTGAATATTACTTATCTTCGCTGGACTCAATGCTCTCGATATTAACAAGCTCATATTGTCTGTCCATTGAATTACATCAATATTCTCATTTTCCAATTCTTTAACTATAGAATGGATTCTTGACCCTTTCATTCCGACACATGCTCCCACTGGATCTATTCTGTCATCATACGATTCAACAGCGACCTTCGCACGCTCGCCTGGTTCACGGACAATCTTTCTAACTGAAATAAGACCATCCAAGATTTCAGGAATTTCTACCTCAAACAACCGCTCCAAAAATACAGGAGAAGTACGAGAAAGTGTTATTCTCGGCGTACCGTTATTCATTTCAACTTTATGAACAACCGAACGGATGCTTGTGCCTTTTCTCGGTCTATCTTTAGGGATTTGTTCAAGTTTAGGCAAAAATAACTCATTGCCTTCTGAATCTAAACAAACAACCTCTTTAGAAAGTATCTGATAAACCTCTACATTTACTAACTCGCCAACCAAATCTTTATATTTTAAATAAAGCATTTCTTTTTCTAAATCCTTGATTTTTTGAATCAAGGTTTGACGGGCGGTCTGAACAATCCTTCGACCAAAATCTTCTAATTTAACTTCGTCTGCCACTTCCTCACCAATTTCAAAATCCGGTTGGATTTTTTGTGCCTCAGAGAGCATAATTTTATCAGAATCCCAAATATCTTCAGAATTATCATCAACAATCTCACGAGTACGCCACATTTCCAAATCTCCACTATCTGCATTGATAATGACATCAAAATTATGATCGGAGCCGAATTTCTTACGAATCATCGTCCTGAAAACATCTTCCAAGACTTTAATCATTGTTGGTCGGTCAATGTTTTTTTCACGGGCAAATTCCGAAAATGATGCTATTAACTCTCCACTATGCATAGTTTTTAACGATTTCCTTGCTTTGAACTATATTATTATAAATTTATTTCTTTATTGCTCACTATTTAAAAGAGACCATCACAACTGCTTCCTTTATTTGTACGTATTCTAATACCAAAGGAACAATCTCTTCTGTCTTTTTTCTTTTCTTATCCTCAATAATCTGGATACCATCTGCCGATACCTCAATTAATTCTCCTTTCAACTCTCCTCCCTGATGTAATTTCAATTGCAACTGTCGTCCGATATTTTTTCTAAACATTCTTTCCGACTTTAAAGGATAACCAACACCAGGAGACGAAACCTCTAATGTATATTTTTCAGGCATCAACTCATCTAATTCCTGACCTATGGCACGGCTAATTGTCGAGCATTCATCTATTTTAATCCCTTCATCCGAATCCAAAAGAATACTTACTTTACTATGGACTTTAGAAATAGATACTTTAATTTCGACTATATAATATTTACCGTCTTCAAGAAGTGGTTCTAAAAGCTGTTCAATTTTCGATTTAAGCTCAACACTCATACTTCAGCCACAAAATTATCTTATTAAAAAATTTAAACAAAAAAGGAGGCTCGAAACCCTCCTTTTCCTCAATTCATTCGCAAATATAATACTTTTTATTCTTAAAACAAATTTTAATTTATTCCTCGCACAATTATCATATTTTTTATCACTAATCAATTACCGAAATTGTATTATTTTTTTCAAAATTAGTCATTATTGCTCGGATTTAATCTAAAGTTAATATTTTATCTAAATTTAATTGTAAATTTTCAATTTTTGACATTAATTTAGGCGAAAAATAGTATTTACTTAAATAATCTTGATTTGGTTAAAGCATTTGTTAGAAAGTTTTTTTTCTTATTGAATATCCTTTTAGGCATTTATTCTTTATTGGTTTTTCAATTAAGTTTTTCTCTAAACGTAAAACATTGGTTGGCGGGTTTTCTGATGATGACCATGCCTGTGGTTTTATTGCTCAATGTTTTATTTATGTCTATCTGGCTTTATCATAAATCTTCTCGCTTTTTGCTTTCTTCAGGTATTTTAATTTTGGGATATCCATTTATCCAAAGAACATATCAAATTAATCTTTTTTCGACAACCCAATCAACTAAAACTACCCAACAAAAACTCTCGGTGATGAGCTATAATATGATGTGGTGTGATTCGTATGCTTATTTTCATGAACAAGACACCTCTAATGCAATTAATATTATTCAGAGTTCTATAGAAATTGATGCAGATATCAAATGTGTACAAGAATTGTATAATTGGAATAGTAATCCTCAATTTCGAACATTGAAAAAACTTCGAGGCAAAAAAGGGTATTATACTTATGTTTATTCTTCACCAGGCAATGAAAACGGACAAGGTGAAATCGGATTGGCTATTTTCTCGAAATATCCTATTATTTCTAAACAAGAAAAACACTGGGCTATTAATCATAATGGCTTACTCGCAGCTGATATTGTCATTAATGCCACCGACACGGTTCGAATAATCAATATTCAACTTCGTTCTATGGGCGTACGTGTTCAGAAAGTTCTGGATAATAAGGAAGACAAAGAAAAAGTAAAAAAAGAAGCTAAAAATATTTTTCACCAATTAAAAGGTGGCTTTGAAGATCGTTCGTTACAAGTAAAAGAATTAGAAAAATGGATTCAAGAAAGCCCCTATCCAGTAATTGTATGTGGCGACTTCAATGAATTACCTTATGGCTTCGCTTACGGGAAAGTTCGTAAGTATTTGAATAATGCTTTTGAAGATGCTGGTAGTGGATTCGGATTCACTTATCATAAAAAACCCGGGTTTTTAAGAATTGATAATCAATTTTATGATTCGAAATGGTTCAAAATAACTCAATTTTTAACTTATGATAAAATCCCGTATTCGGATCATTACCCTATAAAAGCTGAATATATATTAAATAAATAAGTTCAATTATTTGCTGTGATTCATGGAAAAAGTATATCAAATCGCCTTGACTAATGTCGATGGTGTCGGAAGCGTTTTCTTTCGACAATTATTATCTCATTTCGGAAGTGCCGAAAATGTTTTTAAGGCAAAAACCGACCAATTGCTTAAAATCAGTGGCATTCGAAAATCAATCATCGAAAGCCTTCGAAATAAAAACCTGCTAATAGAAGCAGAAAAGATTCTACAAACTGCTGAAAAAGAAAACATCACCATTTTCTTTTCTACCGATAAAAATTATCCTTCAAGACTCAAAAATATCTATGATGCCCCCACCATTCTATATTATAAAGGGAACGCCGATTTGAATAATTCCAAAAGTGTGAGCTTAGTGGGTACAAGGCAGGCGAGTGAATATGGAAAACGAGTAACCGAACAAATCATCCAAGAACTAAAAGACATTAATCCATTGATAATAAGTGGATTGGCTTTTGGTATCGATATCTATGCACATAGGGCTGCTTTAGAAAACCATCTCTCTACCATTGCCGTTTTTGCTAATGGACTTGACATTACTTATCCTTCTCAACATGGAAAATATATCAAATCGATTCTCGAAAGCGGAGGTATTATCAGCGAAAATGCTCTTGGAACACAACCATTCAGAAATTTATTTTTAGCAAGAAACAGAATCATTGCCGCACTCAGTGATGTATGTATCGTGGTAGAATCTGCGGCTAAAGGTGGAGCAATGGTAACTGCCGAATTTGCCAATAATTACCACCGTGAAGTCTTTGCTGTTCCCGGACAAATCTATCATAAATTTTCAGAGGGTTGTAATTTACTTATCAAAAATAATAAAGCAAATATCTTTACTTCAACTTCCGATTTTATAGAAATGATGCAATGGAATCAAGGTACAAAAGAGCAGATATTTAATAAAAACACTATCGATTTAAGCCTTTTTACGGAAGATGAAAGCCAAATTATCTCTATTCTACGTTTGGAAGGAGAAAAACACATTGATGAATTAAGCTGGCAAATGCAAATAACTCTCAATAAATTAGCATCGCTCCTGCTCAATCTCGAATTTCAAGGAATAATCAGGGCATTACCAGGCAAGAAATTCGGACTAAAATAATCCGAATTTCTTAAGAGAAGGATAAAATCAATTTTTCATCCTTCTCAATTTCTCTGCCTCCAAAATAATAATCTTCCCAGACTCTATGTCGATTAACTTTTCATCTTTAAAATCTGATAAAGTCCGAATAGCGGTTTCTAAAGAAGTCCCCGCAATATTAGACAAGTCCTCTCGACTAATTTTCATAGCAACTGATTGATTGCCATCCTTTGAAAAATGAGCATAAAATTTCAATAAAGCCTCCGAAACTCTTTTTCTGACAGAATTATAAGCCAATTTGAGTAATTGCTCTTCGTTAGACTTAACATTATTAGAAAGTAATTGAATAAATTTTTGTGCTACTTGTCTGTTTTTATGAATCAGATTATAAAAGTCATTTTTAGGAATTAAACAAACATCACAATCTTCCATGGCGGATGCCGATTCTGTATAATTATTTTCTTGTAATAAATCTACATAGCCAAAATAATCATTATTGTCGAAAATATTGATAATCAACTCTTTACCATCATCATTTGTTTTAAATGTTTTGATTTTCCCTTTCAAAACATAAAATAAATACAAAGGGTAATCTCCCTCCCGATAAATCTCATTTTTCTTTTTATATGAACGAATTTCACGACTTTCGAGCAATCTTTTTAATTCAGTCTCTCCAGCCGCATCGCTTATCAATTCCTCTAAGCCTGTTAAATCTTTTTGATAATTTTTGGACAATAAATCGACTTTTTTCAGCCTTGATTCAATTGCATTTAATAATTCAACATCGTCAAAAGGCTTAGTAATATAATCGTCCGCCCCCATTTCCATGCCTTTTCTAAAATCAGAACGGTCTGCTTTTGCAGTTAGAAAAATAAACGGAATATTGGCAGTGTCAGGTGTTTTAGAAAGCAGCAACAGCACACCATATCCATCCATGACAGGCATCATAATATCACAAATAATTAAATCTGGCTTTTCGAGGTGAGCCTTCTCTACTCCTATCCTTCCATTTTCAGCTGTAATCACCTGATAATCAGCCAACTCTAAAATTTCAGCCGTATTCTCCCGAATTTCAGCATTATCCTCAATCAATAATATTTTTTTCATGTGTGAGTATTAAAGACCATTTATAAAAATATAGCAATAGCAAATTTGATACTACATAAACCTCCTCAATTCAACCACAAAAGTAGTTCCTACATTTTCTTGGCTCAAAAAAGAAACTTTCCCCTTCAATAAATTAACATAATGAGCAACAATACTCAAACCCAAACCTGTCCCTTGAATTTCCCCAGCATTGCTTGATCTAAAAAAACGCTCAAACAAATGCTTCTGGTCGGCAGCAGGAATCCCAATACCATTATCTTTTACGGCAATCCGAACTTCCTCTTCATTCATATTCAATTCTATCGAAATGACTGTATTTTCGGGTGAAAATTTGATTGCATTTGATAGTAAATTAATTAAAATATTTCTAACCAAATTTTTATCAAGTGAAACTTCACACAACCCTTTATTTAGACAAGCAATAGCTATTTTTTGTCCAATTTTAGCAATTCCTTGAAGTTCTTGTACAATATTTTCGATAAAACTCCTCAAATCAAACTTTTCGATATTCAAAAAAACCTTTCCTTCTTCTAGTTTATTGAGAGATAAAAAATCATTCAATATTTCGGTCAAGTTTTTAACAGAGGCTTTAATTCTGTTAATATGTTTCTTTCTCTTTTCCTCATCTCCCACCGAAGCATACTTATCGACCAGCGACAAAGATGATAAAATTGTTGCCAAGGGTGTCCGAAACTCATGAGAAGCAATAGAAATAAAACGTGATTTCATTGAGTTTACTTCCCTTTCTCGAATCAATGATTTATCCAATTCATCTTTGGTTCTTTCCAAATTTTGAATAGCTTCTTTTAAAATCAAAGTTCGTTCTTCCACCTCACGTTCCAGTTCCGATTGGTAGAGCATCAGTTGTTTTTCGGCACGTTTTCTGATAGTAACATCAATAATAAATGCAATAACATAGCTACCTGAAGTATTAGAGTACGGACTCAAACTCACTTCAACCGGAAATTCAGATTCATCCTTTCTTCGGGCAAAAAGCTCGACATTTGCCCCCATGGCACGGGCATGCGGGTTTTCTTGATACTCGCTTCTTCGACTAATGTGTTTATCTTTTAATCTTCGAGGAATAAGTAGTTCGACTGGTTGCCCTAATAATTCCTCAGAACTATATCCGAACATTTTTTCACTACTAGGATTTACCCGAATAATTTTCCCTTCATGATTGGTTATCAAAATAGCCTCCGTAGCAAACTCAAAAATCGCTTCTACTTGGTTTAGCATAACTTTTTCTACATTTGAAACTTGAAATTGATTCATCGGGCAAAATAGTAAATTGATTCAAACACAAAATATGACGAAAGTCAGAAAATTAAAATTCCTAACTAATTCAGAGAAAATCATACGCTTATATGACCAATATCATAAAAAAACCTTTAAAAATAGTCAAAATTTGTGAATTAAATTCGAAATATTTCAAATCTATTCTGTGATAAGGTAATAAATTATGGACAATTTCGAAAAATTAGAACATGAAAACTACATGAATTGATTTCTAATGATTGTTTACCTAAAAAAAGTAAAATGAAATTAAGTGTTAGTAGCGAAATAAAGACAAACGAATTAATCAGACAATTCAACGAGATTTTCCCCTATCTCAGGCTCGAAATTTATCATAAAGGGCATGAGATGGGTGATGCTGCACACCCATCTCATTTATCGGATATTATTAATCTTAAGCAATTTGAAAATTTTGAAATTATTCCCGAAATGACAGTGGCAGAGGTTGAATCTTCATTTTGGGAAAAAATGGGTATTCAAATCTCAATTTTCAGAAAATCTGGCAGAACTTGGTTAGAATCCTCTTACACCAATTATTGGTCACTAGAAAAACAAAATAACCTCGGGAAAGAATTGAATGATTTCATGAATGTTCCACCTCAAAAATATAAATCATGAATACCTTAATCGAGCAAGAAACCATCACCTCTTGTTATCATTGTGGAGAAACTTGTAGCAACGAGGATTTAATTTACGACGAGAAACATTTCTGTTGCAATGGTTGTCGTACAGTATATGAAATTCTTCAGGATAAAAATTTGTGTACCTATTATGATTTAAACCAGCATGCAGGCACAAGTTTGAAAGCCCGACACTTTGATAATAGATTTGATTATTTGCTTGATGCTGATATAAGTAATAAAATTCTAGACTATCAGTCAGATAGCCTATGTAAAGTTACATTTTATATTCCGGCTGTTCATTGTAGTTCTTGTGTATGGTTATTAGAAAATTTCAACAAAATTCAACAAGGTGTACTTTCTAGTAGATTAAATTTCTTAAAAAAAGAGCTATCCATTAGTTATGACCCTAAAAAAGTTTCACTCAAAGAAATCGTGGAATTACTCACCACTTTGGGCTACGAACCATTAATTAGTTTGGATAGTACAGAAAAAAAAGACAAACCTAATATTGCTAATCGAGACCTGATTCTTAAAATCGGAATTGTCGGTTTTTGTATGGGCAATATCATGATGATGAGCTTTCCAGAGTACTTTCATTTAGACTTACAAAATATAGTAGATGCTACGTATCAACGATTTTTTCTATATTTCAACTTTGTTCTTTCTTTACCAATCTTTTTTTATGGTTCAAGCGATTATCTAAAAGGTGCATGGATTTCGTTTAGGGAAAATATATCAAAAAAAACAAATATTTTCAGTGTTGACATTCCTATTGCAGTAGCTATCATCACACTCTACGGGAGAAGCATTTACGAAACCTTTGTCAATCATGCCGCAGGCTATTATGATAGTTTGGCGGGTTTGATATTTTTTCTTTTGGTAGGAAAATGGCTTCAACAAATCACATATCATTATTTATCCTTTGAAAGAAACTATAAATCCTACTTTCCACTTGCGGTTAAGGTAAATAAAAATGGACAAATTATCTATCAAAACGTAATGGAATTACAAAAAGGGGATATCATTTATGTACATCACCAAGAACTTATTCCTGCCGACTCAAGTCTATTAAATGGGCGTGGTATGATTGATTATAGTTTTGTTACGGGAGAATCTGACCTAACAAATGTAATGATTGGCGAAATGATGTATGCTGGTGGCAGACAAATGGGAGAACGCTTAGAACTGATGGTGCAAAAACCTGTATCGCAAAGTTACCTAACCCAATTATGGAACAATGAGGCTTTCGATAAAGAAAAAATAATGCCTACCACCGAACTTGCGAATCTATTTAGTAAATATTTCACTTATATTACTTTTGGATTAGCGACTCTCTCTGGTATTTACTGGTATATGTACGACCCAAAATTAGTTTGGAACGCACTTACAGCAGTATTGATGGTGGCTTGCCCTTGTGCCTTAACCCTTTCGATGCCTTTCACGATGTCCACAACAATGGCAATATTCGGAAGAAATAAATTTTATGTAAAAAACCAAGGGGTGATTCAATTATTGAATGAAATTGATACAATTATTTTTGATAAAACTGGTACACTCACAAGTAATGAGCTTAATAAAATTCAATATTTTGGACGAAATTTGACAGTCGAAGAGAAAAAGTTGATTAAAAAAATTACCTCACAATCCACACATCCTTTAAACTCAATGATTCAAGATTATTTTGCGGAAGAAATAGATACAAATGAGTCTATTCATTTTTTCAATGAATTAAAAGGCTCAGGTATTGAAGCAATCATTGGACAACATTCGATTAAAATTGGGAAAAAAGGCTTTATTCAAACCAATCAATCGATTATTGAAAATAAAACCAATACTTTGTTAGAGATTGATAACATTTTTGTAGGGCAATTTGTGATAGATACCAAATTCAGGAAAGATTGGTCGGCTATATTAAGCAAGCTCAAAAATAAATTTCACCTTTATTTATTATCTGGCGATACGGCCGGACAACAACAGCAGTTGGAAAAAGTTTTCGACAAAAAAGCCTTATTTTTCAATCAAAAACCACAGGATAAACTTAATTTTATTGCAAGCAAACAAGAAGAAGGCAGACATGTACTGATGATTGGAGATGGCTTAAATGATGCAGGGGCTTTACGACAAAGCAATGTAGGTATTGCCATAACTGAAGATATCAAAGTATTTTCTCCGGCTTGTGATGCGATATTGGATGCTTCCAATTTTGATAAATTATCGAAATTTATTCGGTTTAGCAAAATATCATTGAACATTGTGAAGGCTAGTTTTATTCTATCATTGGTTTATAACTTCTTCGGAATATCTTGGGCAGCATCTGGTCAATTATCGCCTGTTTTAGCCGCTATTTTTATGCCTTTAAGTTCAATTAGCGTCGTTTTATTTGCCGTTGGATTAACATATATTTTTGCATCTTTACACTCACTAAACAAACCAACATCATGACAGTCATTCTATTATTAGCCATTTTGGCAATAACCGTGGCATTAGGTTTTTTGATTGCATTCATTTGGGCAACCAAAAATGGGCAATATGACGATACGGTTACTCCAGCCATACGAATGCTATTCGATAATCAAGATAAAACAAATACCAATAAACCAATAAATTGACGAAAATCATATTTCAAAATACTAAACCTCATATTGTGCTTGTGAGTGTCATTATACCTTTGATGTATCAAACGCCAAAAGTGTATGTCACTCCAAAAAATTCTACTTCCGACTGATTTTTCAGAAGCTTCTAAGAAAGCTATTCATTATGCTTTGACCCTTTTAAAGGGAAAACCATCTGAATTTACGATACTTTATACATTTACGGCAAATACCGAGCCGGACATAGCCATATATCTAATTGAGGAAATTAGAAAAAATGCAACAAAGCAAATGAAAAAATTTGTGGACGAATTGAAACATTTTGATTCTGACACACAATCCCATAGTTTTCATACCGAAATATTGCCATTACCACTGAGCGGAGCAATTGATTTGCTTTCTGAAAAACACAAATATGATTTAATTGTGGTAGGTGCCAGCGGACAAGGAAAAAATGTTCGTTTAGGTAGTTCTGCTACCGATATTATCAGAAATATTGCCATCGAGACCTTAGTAATTCCCTATCAAGTTACTTTTGAGCCAATCAAAAATGTAGTCATTGCATTAGATTTCCATGAAGTATCTGACAAAGACAGATTCGATAAACTTAAACTAATACTTGATAAAGAAAATTGTAGGCTGACATTACTCACAGTATTGCAAGAAGGACAAAAAGAAAGCGATTTTCCCCAAAATATTGCTCATCTTTTCAGTGAATACCAATTAAATCAATCATTTATCAAAAATGACGATATTGAATCTGGCATCAAAAAATATATTGAATTAAATCGAGCAGATTTATTAGTCATGATTTCAAGACACCATACTTTATTAGATGTAATATTCAATCATAGTATGACTCGTAAATTAGCTTATCATCCCCTCATTCCTCTATTGAGTATTCCGGAGGAATCCAAAGATGATACATTTACAGATGGCCCGATTCCAATTTTTTAACCTTCATCATACAAACCAAAACAGACATGACAAGTACCAAATTAGCCCAAGTCGCCAGGGTTCATTTCGAGCATCGATTATGGAAAAATGAGCTGGAAGCAGCCCAACAAGAGACAACATTTTTCATGAATATACTCAGCGAATTAAAGACACGAACCATACACGACACCCATAATTCGCTGCTAGTAGCCAGTTTTTTCAAGCAATTTCAGCATTTTGAACGCCTGATCAAACGATTATTAGAAGAAATACATAGCATTGAAAAAGAAATTGCAGATAGTTATAGCAATGGAGTTTTTTATGACAAAGAGCAGAAAAAAGACCATCAATATTTATCTGAGGAGATGAAGTATTTCGAGTTCGATTATAGAGAAAATAAAAGTGCCTTCAAGAAATTTGTAAGCGAGTATGAAAAGCAGGCAAATTGAAATTATGAGAAATGTCATATTTAGCTCAGACCCCTATCATGTTTTTGATGGGGGTCTGCTTGTAATTTTACGACTGTAAAAGAGCTTGAGAGCAAACTTTCATCTAAATCATGAAAATTGTTCGACGGGTTAATTCAATACAAACTAATTCTAAACTTAATTTATGCGATTATTTGCCAAACCTTTATTTAGTAACGACTCACATTCAGGAGGTGGAGGCGTACTTGAGGGTTTTTATTACGACAATAAAGTAGTAAAAGCTTTTATGATTGCCACTGTTATTTTTGGTGTTGTCGGGATGTTGGTAGGACTTACGGCTGCACTTCAGTTGGTCTGGCCAAGTGTAAACCTCGGCATTCCATTCACGACATTTGGTAGAATCAGACCATTACATACCAATGCGATTATTTTTGCATTCGTCGGTAATGCCATGTTTGCTGGTATTTATTATTCAATGCCAAGATTATTAAAAACCCCGATGTTCAAACCTGTTTTGAGCTGGATACATTTTTGGGGCTGGCAATTAATCATTTTATCTGCAGCAATCACACTTCCTTTAGGAATCACAACCTCTAAAGAGTATGCCGAATTAGAATGGCCTATTGATATTGCCATTGCTCTAATTTGGGTAGTTTTTGGTATCAATATGATTGGTACTATCTTGAAAAGAAGAGAAAGACACATGTATGTAGCTGTATGGTTTTATATTGCTACTTTCATTACGGTAGCTATGCTTCATATTGTCAACTCTTTGGCTTTACCTTTGAGTTGGACAAAAAGCTACTCTATCTATGCAGGTGTGCAAGATGCATTGGTACAATGGTGGTATGGCCACAATGCAGTGGCATTTTTCTTGACAACACCATTCTTAGGCTTGATGTACTATTATCTCCCTAAAGCAGCTAATAGACCTGTTTATTCATACAAACTTTCGATTATTCACTTTTGGTCTTTGATATTCTTATATATTTGGGCTGGTCCACACCACTTATTATATTCATCTCTACCAGATTGGGCTCAGAGCTTAGGAACAGTTTTCTCGGTCATGCTGATTGCTCCATCTTGGGGTGGGATGTTGAATGGTTTATTAACACTTCGAGGTGCATGGGATAGAGTACGAGAAAATCCAGTTCTAAAATTCTTTGTTGTAGCAATTACAGCGTATGGAATGGCAACTTTTGAGGGTCCTCTACTCTCACTAAAAAATGTAAACGCTATTTCACACTTTACAGATTGGACCATTGCACACGTGCATGTTGGCGGACTTGGTTGGAATGGATTTATGATTTTCGGAATGCTTTATTGGTTAGTCCCTAGAATGTGGAAAACTCAAATCTACTCTCTATCTTTAGCTAACACACACTTTTGGATTGGAACTTTGGGGATTTTATTCTGGACTTTACCTATGTATTGGGCAGGATTCACTCAAAGTTTAATGTGGAAAGAATTTACTCAAGAAGGATTTTTGGCTTACCCTAACTTCTTAGAAACTGTCACCCAATTAATTCCACTTTATGCCATGCGTGCATTTGGAGGCTTCTTATACTTGATTGGTACATTTATCATGATTTATAACTTAATCCAAACTGCCAAACAAGGAGAATTCTTAGCTGATGAATACGATGAAGCTCCTGCATTAGCGAAAGATGTAAAAATTGTAGGTGGCAATTGGCACGCAGTTATTGAAAGAAAGCCTGTCATGTTTATGATTTTATCACTTATTGCAGTGGCTATTGGTGGAGCAGTAGAATTTATTCCAACTTGGCTAGTAGAAACAAATATTCCAACTATCGCCTCTGTGAAACCTTATACTCCATTAGAGTTGGAAGGAAGAGATATCTATATCAGAGAAGGTTGTTATACATGTCACTCTCAAATGATTAGACCGTTCCGTTCGGAGACAGAAAGGTATGGGGAATATTCAAAAGCAGGGGAATTTGTGTATGATCACCCATTCCAATGGGGTTCTAAACGTACAGGTCCAGACTTACACAGAATTGGTGGTAAATATCCAGATAGCTGGCACTACAACCACATGTTGGATCCTCAAACCATGTCGCCAGGTTCAATTATGCCAACATATCCTTGGTTATTATCTGATAAATACAATAAAAACCAATTACCTAAAAAAGTAAGTCTGATGAGAAAATTAGGTGTTCCATACCCTGATGGATTTGAAGACCAAGCAATTGCAGATGCAGAAAAACAAGCAGAAGGTATTGTAAAATCTTTGGCTGACGCTCAAATCACTGCCAAATCTGATAGAGAAATCATTGCATTGATTGCCTATCTACAAAGATTAGGTACTGATATTAAAAAGGAGCAAACTGCCGTGAAATAATTGTTCGATTAATGACCATCCATAGCCTGTTTATTCAGGCTATGGACAAACAAAAAAACAGATGTTTAGAAATATCTTATCAAATATCGAAGGCATTTCGGTTTATCCTATCTTTTCCTTAG
>JACCEC010695982.1_pt1 | contig 30668 bp, 22 predicted proteins | sample 7450121 | NCBI WGS metagenome assembly JACCEC01 (sample SAMN15323455, study PRJNA562643) | freshwater metagenome | isolation source: river surface water | place: USA:Blue River Watershed | collected 2017-08-18 | reverse complement strand
TAAATAAAACCTCTGTAGATGTTTTTAAATCTTCAAATTTAGGTGGTTCACGGTGAATTGTGTAACCGCCAGTTTTTGAAGGCTGTTCAATACCATCAATAGCATCACCAACAACATTAAACAATCTACCATTAATAGCATCACCAATAGGCATTGTAATAGCCTTACCTGTAGCTACAACATCCATACCTCTGCTTAAACCATCTGTAGAATCCATTGCAATTGCTCTAACAGTATCCTGTCCGATATGTTGCTGTGTTTCCAAAACAATAGTTTGACCTTTTGAATTTACAACCTCTAAAGCGTCGTAGATTCCAGGAAGTTCAACTCCTTCAGTACTGAAAGAAACGTCGATAACTGGTCCGATAACCTGTGCAATTTTACCTATCTGTGAAGACATATTATAATGAACTTTTGTTAAATAAATTCGATTAATTCGGGTGCAAAGGTACTGTATTTTTTTATTTATTTAATAAATATCCAAAATTATTTAAGGAGTTTTTCAACATAAACGCATGAATAAATCAAATAGCTTAGTTAAAAATGCAATATTATTATTTAATTTTACATGAAATTGAAAGTTACAATACCACTTTTAAACAAAATTGATGGAGATTTTTTGGGGATTAGAAAACTTTAAACAGCTAGAAAACGCAGTAGTAACCATGGGCACTTTTGATGGCGTACATTTGGGTCATCAAGAAATCATTAAAGATTTGGTAAAAACTTCTAAAACCAATCAAGCAAAATCTGTTTTAATCACCTTTGATCCTCACCCTCGTAAAGTTTTACAACCAGATATACCACTTCAATTAATTCAATCTGTTGAAGAAAAAATTTTAGTTTTACAAACTACAGGAATAGATTATTTAATTATCATACCATTTGATAAACAATTTTCGGAGTTGAGCTCTTTAGAATTTATCCAGAAAATTTTGGTAGAAAAAATTGGATGTAAAAAATTAGTAATTGGTTACGATCATCATTTTGGAAAAAACAGAGAAGGTTCTTTTGAATATTTAAAAAACAATAGCCATTTGTTTGGATTTGAAGTAAAAGAAATTAGCGCAAAAAAAATTGATGAAACCAAAATAAGTAGTACTGCCATTAGAAAATATATTAAAGATGGTGAAATTAAAAAAGCAAATCTTTTACTTAACTATACTTATTTTATAATTGGTAAAATTGTTGATGGAGAAAAAATTGGAAGAAAAATTGGTTTTCCTACTGCTAACATTCAAGTTGATACAAATAAACTAATTCCTAAAATTGGCGTTTATTTAGCAAAGGTTGAATTTGATAATAAAAGTTTTTTTGGGATGCTAAACATAGGCAACAAACCAACTTTTGGTAATCATTTATTAAGTGTGGAAATTCATATTTTTGATTTTCATGAAGATATATATAACAAAAAGGTAAAATTATTGTTATATGAAAGAATTAGAGACGAAATTGCATTTAATAACGTTAACGATTTAATTGAACAGTTAAAAAAAGACAAATCCATATGCCAAAATATTATGCCTCATTACTATTAGCTTTTGCAATTATAACTTTTAAAAGTTATGCGCAAAATAATGAGCTTTTAGATATTAAAAGTTTAATAGAATTAAAATCGGAAGAAAGTTTAAGCAAAGTAAGTACGCAAACGATTAAACTATCCTTAAAAAAACAAAAGCTAAAATCTATTCCTGCTGAAGTATATGATTTGGTAAATTTGCAATATTTAGATTTATCTAAAAACAACATTGATAGCATTTCTCCTCAAATCAAAAATTTAAAAAACCTACAAGTTTTATATTTAAATAAAAACAAAATCTATTCTATTCCTTCCGAATTATACGAATTAACTAATTTAAAAATAATATCCTTAAACTCAAACGACATCAATTATATATCTCCATCTATTCAAAAATTACTTCAACTAGAAATTTTAGATTTATGGAATACAAATGTTACTAGTTTACCAGAGCAAATTACCCGATTAGAAAAACTAAAAGAAATTGATTTAAGAGGAATAACTATGAACCCCACTCAACAACAACAAATTTTAGATTTACTCCCAAACGTTAAAATATTACTAAGCGCGCCTTGTAATTGTGGGATTTAATTGAAATTACTTTTTCTCAATTTCTCGTAAACTTTCCATTTTTTTCAATTTTAAAAAGCCTTGAATATCTTCAAAGTGTTCTTTAACGCGTTTGTTACCAAACTCAAAAACTTTAGTTGCTAAGCCATCTAAAAAATCTCTATCGTGGGAAACTAAAATTAATGTTCCATCAAAATCCTTTAAAGCCTCTTTAATTATATCTTTGGTTTTAATATCCAAATGATTGGTAGGCTCATCTAAAATTAAAAAGTTTACAGGTTCCAACAACAATTTTATCATGGCCAATCGGGTTTTTTCGCCACCCGATAATACTTTAACTTTTTTGGTACTTACATCACCCCCAAACATAAACGCACCTAAAATATCTTTGATTTTTGAGCGAATATCCCCCACAGCAATTTGATCAATTGTTTCATAAATACTTAAGGATTCATCCAACAAAGAAGCTTGATTTTGAGCAAAATAACCAATTTTACAATTGTGACCAATTTCCAAACTTCCTTCAAAGTCTATTTCGCCTAATATAGCTTTAATCATTGTAGATTTACCCTCACCATTTTTACCTACAAATGCTACTTTTTGTCCACGTTCAACTACCAAATTAGCATCTTTAAACACCACATGATTGCCGTAACTTTTACATAAATCCTTTACAATTAAAGGATAATTTCCTGTTCGAGAAGCAGGAGGAAATTTTAAACGCAAAGCAGAGTTATCCACCTCATCCACTTGAACAATTTCTAACTTTTCCAACATTTTTACACGAGATTGTACTTGTAAAGTTTTGGAATATGTGCCTTTAAAACGTTCGATAAACTGAACATTTTCGGCAATAAATTTTTGTTGCTCGTCGTATTGTTTTTGTTGTTGTTCGCGGCGTTCTTTACGCAACTCCAAATATTGCGAGTAATTTACTTTATAATCGTAAATCCTTCCCATTGTAACTTCAATTGTACGATTGGTAATATTATCCACAAAAGCTTTATCGTGTGATATAACCATAACCGCTTTTGCCTGATTGATTAAAAAATCTTCTAACCATTGGATAGATTCAATATCCATATGATTAGTAGGCTCATCTAACAAAATTAAATCGGGCTTTTTTAATAAAATTTTAGCCAATTCAATTCGCATTCTCCAACCACCACTAAATTCGCTTGTATTTCTATCAAAATCAGTTGCTAAAAAACCCAAACCTTTTAATACCTTTTCTACTTCGGCTTCATAATTAATTTCCTCAATAGAATAATATTTCTCGCTCAATTCAGATACCTCCTCAATAATTTTCGCATATTCATCCGATTCATAATCTGTACGGGTTTCCAATTGATGATTTAACTCATCAATACTTGCTTTCATAGCAAAAATTTCGTTAAAAGCTTTAGCTGTTTCCTCCTTAACTGTACAATTATCTTCTGTTAAAAGGTGTTGAGGCAAATAGGCAATTATAGCATCTTTTGGAGCCGAAACCATACCTTTGCTAGGCTTATTAACACCTGCAATAATTTTTAACAAAGTAGATTTTCCCGCACCATTTTTGCCCATTAAGGCAATTTTATCATTTTCGTTAATTGCAAACGAAACATCACTAAACAAATTAATGTTTCCAAAAGAAACTCCTAAGCCATCAATTGTAATCATAAAATAAAATTTCAACAAACTTATATATTAAAATTGGTTGATGAATAATGGATGATAAATTTTAATTAATTTAGTTGAAAAATCTTTTGCAATATTGATATGATTAAAAAATTTATAGATTTTATACAAAATGATTTGTGGAAGTTGGAAACTGATGATTTACCAAAATCAAAATCATTTTGGATACAACAATTACGCATTTTTGTTTTAGCATCTCGAGGTTTCAACGAGGATAATATTTTATTGCGCGCATCTGGCTTAACTTTTTATACATTAATATCCATTGTACCAATTGTTGCAATGGCATTTGGAATTGCAAAAGGCTTTGGATTTGAAGCCATATTAAATGAACAAATTACCAGTTATTTTGAAAATCAACCTCAAGTTAGCGAAATGTTGATTGGTTTTTCGAAATCATTTTTAAACAATGCCAAAGGTGGTGTTATTGCTGGTGTTGGTATTTTAGTTTTGTTTTGGTCGGTTATGAAAGTTTTAACCAATATAGAATTATCTTTTAATGCCATTTGGGGAATTAAAAAACAACGAAATTGGGTACGGAAATTTACCGAGTATATATCAATAATGATAGTTGCGCCTATTTTTATAATTTTATCTGGAGGTTTAACCGCATATATATCTAGTACCAGTGCAGCTTTGGAAGATAGTTTTTTATATCAAATCGGACCGTTTTTTACAATTTTATTAGAAATCATTCCTTTTATAATCATTGGATTATTATTTGCATTTATATATGTTGCTTTACCTAATACAAAAGTGCAATTTAAAAGTGCTTTAATAGCTGGAGCTATAGCAGGTACAAGCTTTCAGTTATTGGAATGGGTATATTTCACATTCCAAATAGGTGCGGTAAAATACAACGCAATTTACGGAAGTTTTGCTGCCTTTCCGTTGTTTTTAGTTTGGTTACAAAGTAGCTGGTTAATTGTATTATTTGGATGTGAGCTGGCATTTGCCAATCAAAATGTACAACAATATATTTATGAAAATGAGGTGAATACCATTAGTATTAAACACAACAAAAAAGTAACATTTTTAATTTTAATTTTAATCAACAAAAACTTTAATATTGGAGAAAAACCTTTAACAGCCAACGAAATTGCAGGATATTTAAAACTACCTGTTCGTTTAGTTCAAAATGTTATTCAAAATTTACTAAAAAGTAATTTTATAATGGAAACATATACCAACGAGCTAAAAACTATTGGTTATAGTCCAGCAAAAGATTTGAGTGAGTTAAAAATTTCGGATTTTATTATTCAGTTTGAAGAACAAGGAAGTGAAGAGGTTCCAATAAAAAATTGTGCAGAATGGAATTGGGTTGATAAAACTGTAGATGAATTTTTAGAAAATAATCATCAAAGCTCTAAAGATAAAAAAATGAGCGATATCATACATCAAATTAAATCTATTTAGGCATTGTATTTGTCTTTTTCCGATTTTAAATTGTTGTGTTATGTTAAAAACTTTATTTCTTTTAGGATTTGTTTTGATTTTCCAAATTTCATTTTCTCAAAAAATGGACACCATTGAGGTTGTTAGATTTAAAAACGGTAAAATTTCTACTATAAAACTAAGTAATCAGCGTGAAGGTGTTGCTAAAGCATTTAACCAAAAAGGTGAAACAATTTACGAAAGCGGTACACGCCGTTTTGCCGGTCACGCCAGTGTAGATTTCAAACATTATCCTAGTGGTGCTGTTAAACAAGCCAATTATTCATCGGCTCCAGATGGTGGAATTCAGTGGTATAAAACCGAAACTTTTTTTGATGAAAATGGCAAAATAACTCATGTAAATGATTTAAGTAACGATAGATTAATGCGTCCTTCATATTTAACACCTACTACCAACCCAAATCCAGAAATTGAAAAAATCATTAAAGAGCAGGTTAAAGAAAAACAAAAAGAGGTTTCCATTTGTGCCGAAATTCATCAAAACAAAATCATTATAATTAACCACACCAAAAAAAAGTTAGTAATCGAAAAAACAATAGATAACGAAAAATGGATAATTCAATCGGGCGAATCCAAAGAAATTATGAATTATATTTCGGCTAATATTTCCCAGCAACCTCAAGCAGCACAAGAATTTAAATACAATGGAAAAAAAACCTATGAAATAAAAGAAACAAAAGTGATAAATAAATTAGAAACTCATTATATCTACCACATATTTCATTCAAGTTTTAGTAAATAATTTTTCAATTAGCTTTAAATCGCAATAAAATTAAATTTCAATTCTAATATTTTTTGTAATTCTTTTCCTGTTTCAAATAAATCTTCATCTAATTCATCATAATTCCAATTTACTTCAATCTTAATCCCAAACTCTTGTAAAAGTTTAATTTTTTTAAAAATAGTAAAAATGAATTTTGCACTAGATGAATTAAAATATTCTATTTTAAAATTAAATTGTAAAACCTTACTGTTATAATTTTGTTGAGCAGCGTGTACTTTTAAATCATCTAACCAATCTAGTATAGGCTGAAAAAAAGTAAGCACATTTTCTGGACGGCATTCACCTTCAATTGTAAAAATTAAATTTTCTATATCAAAAAAAATTGTAGGAGATGTAAATGAACCTTTTATATCTAAATTTTCCATAAATTACTGATTTTGAGAAACTTTTATTTTTAATACAAAAAACAAATGTTGTGTATCTCCTTCCATGTCTTCAAATTTATAATCCAAAGGATTTCCACTTTTTAAAGCTATATCAATAATACCCAAACCAGCACCTGTGGTATCTGTTGGCATATTACCATTTTGTAAAATATCATTATACCAAGCACGTAAACCTGCTTTATCTAAACTGTTTATTTTTTGTAATCTAGCTTCTAATCCCTCTCTGTCACTTTTTTCAATTTTATTTCCTGTAGCTAAATAATGGTGTTCTTCATCTTTTCCAATTACAAAAATGGCAGGATATTTTTCATCATTGGATTTTAAGGCATGTCTGGTTACATTTTCCAAACTTTCAATCATTATATTATACACCTTTTTTAAAACACCTCGTTCATCTACATTCTTTTTTGCCATTAACAATAAAACATTAATTAACTCTGGTGTAAATCCACCTGTGTAACATAAATGTACATTTTCTTGCTCCATAGATTGATGAATATGGTATGCAAAATCCGATGCGTTTGAATTCGTCATGTTTATGATTTGAATGTTTTTTATAAAATTAACAAATTACCCGTAAAAGTAAAGGCATTTTTCGATTTTAACATCTAAAAACATTTTTCTTTAAACTTTTTGCAAATTTTATTTCAAATTAGTTCGGTAAAATTTAGAGTTTTTTTATCTTTAGGCTTTCGACAAAAAAAACACTTAAAATATAATTTTTCATGGAAGAATTTGCAGAGATAAAAGTAGAGGGTAAATCGGTTAAATTACCCGTAATTACTGGGACAGAAAATGAAAAAGCAATTGATATTGCTAAATTAAGATCCGAAACAGGTTATATTACCTTGGATTATGGTTACAAAAATACCGGAGCAACACAAAGTTCTATCACTTATTTAGATGGTGAAAATGGTATTTTAAGATACAGAGGATATTCTATCGAAGAATTAGCAGAAAAATCTAACTTTTTAGAAGTTGCATATTTATTAATATATGGTGCTTTACCAACAGCTAGTGAATTAGCTAATTTCGAAAAATCTTTAGCTGCTGATATTAATGTGGACGAAAGAGTTAAAAATTTATTAGCGGCTTTCCCTTCAAAAGCTCATCCAATGGCTGTTTTATCTGCCGCTATTGGTGCTTTATCTACTTTCGAGGTAGATTCTCAAAATCCTAATAGATCTAAAGAGGAGGTTTTAAAAACTATTATTAGTTTAACTGCTAAAATGCCTACATTATCTGCTTGGGCTTATAAAAACTTTAATGGTGAGGCATGTGTAAATCCTAAAGTTGGATTAGGTTATATCGAAAACTTCATTTACATGATGTTTGGTAAAGATGCTGATCCTGTGATTGTGGATGCTATAAATAAATTATTGATATTACATGCTGATCACGAGCAAAATTGTTCTACAAGTACAGTTAGAATCGTAGGTTCTTCAAACGCAAATTTATTCTCTTCTATATCTGCAGGTGTTTCGGCTTTATGGGGACCTTTACACGGCGGTGCTAACCAGGCAGTTATCGAAATGTTAGAGGCAATTAGAGATAGTGGTACTCCTTTAAGTGTTTGGATTGATAAAGCTAAAGATAAAAATGATCCTTTTAGATTAATGGGCTTTGGTCACCGTGTTTATAAAAGTTTCGATCCTCGAGCTACTATCATTAAAAAAGCGGCGGATGATGTATTAGAAAAACTAGGTATCCAAGACCCTTTAATTGATATTGCAAAACAATTGGAGCAAGTTGCATTAAGCGACGAGTATTTTAAAGCGCGTAACTTATATCCTAACGTAGATTTTTACTCGGGTATTATTTACAAAGCTTTAGGAATCCCAACCGAAATGTTTACAGTAATGTTTGCGCTAGGTCGTTTGCCAGGTTGGATTGCTCAATGGAAAGAAATGACAGAAAACAAAGAGCCAATTGGTCGTCCACGACAAGTTTACACAGGAGCAAACAACCGCCCTTATGTAGCTATAAGCAACAGATAATCAAAAACATAATCAATAAAAAAACCACCTCAAAAGGGTGGTTTTTTTGATTTTATAAATTACAATAAAATCTAATTTCAAAAATCATTTCAAAAGTTTTTTTTAATAAACTATAATTATAAATCACTTAACAAATAGCCACAATAAGAAATAAGTAAAATTGTATATATTTGTTATATACTTCAGTTTATCCCTCGATGCGTAATTTTTTATTTAGTATTGGTATATTTTTATCGCTTGGAATATGGGCATCGCATAATCAGGCAGGGGAAATTATATTTGAACAATTAGGAAATCGGTCGGTTAAAATTACTTTAATTACTTACACCAAAGTTTCATCACAAATTAATCGAGATAGTGTAATTATTAAATGGGGAGATAACCAAGAGGAATTAGTGCTGATGGATGAAAATTACCCGAAATTAGTTGGGAATTTTGACGACACACAAATAAGTAAATATACTGCTACACACACTTACGGAGGAGCAGGAAATTTTACAGTTTCTTTTGAGGATCCTTATAGAAATGCTGGTATCCGAAATATTGTAAATAGTGCTCAAGTATTTTTAACCTTACAAACTACCATAAGTATATCCCCATTTTTGGGCAACAATGTATCTCCAGTTTTATTAAATCCGCCATTAGATAAAGCTTGTATTCAGAGAATTTTTGAACACAATCCTGCTGCTTTTGATAGCAACAACGACAGTTTGTATTACTCTTTAACAAACCCAAAAGGCGAAAATGGCGAAGAAGTAGCTGGATATACTTTACCAGCTGGTGTATCTGTTAATTCTAAAACAGGAACTTTTACGTGGGACAGTCCGCAAGTTGGTGGACAATATAATTTTGCCATAAAAATTGAAGAATTTAGAAATGGTTTTAAATTGGGTGAAATTATAAGAGACATGCAAGTTAATGTGAGTGTTTGTAACAATTTAGCACCAACAATTGAAACAAAAGACGAATTATGTGTGTGGGCAGGCAATGAGGTTGAATTTATAGTAAAAGCACAAGATTTAAACGAAGGTGATTTGGTATATTTAAGTGCCTCAGGAGGTGTTTTTGAGTTAACCAACGCACCATTAGCTACTTTTGAAAACAAAACAGACACTACAGTTGTGGAAAATACTTTCAAGTGGCAAACTGCTTGTAATCATATCTTCAACTCGCCGCATCAAGTGGTTTTTAGAGCGGTAGATAACAATATACAAACCCCTTTATCCAGTTTTAAAACTGTAAATATTAGCGTTGTGGCTCCGCCTACAAAATGGATTAATATCGAACCTACATTAACTCAAAACAACTTAGTTTGGCAAAATAATTTTTGCGCTAATGTTTTGCGTTACGATATTTATAGAAGCAATCAATCGCAAAATTTAAACCTTGATTCCTGTTTTACAGGTTTACCAAACGGAACAAGTTACCAAAAAATTGGAGAAAGTAGCTCTACAAATTATACAGATAATTCCATTTTACCAAACAACACGTACTGTTATCGAATTGTTGCAGTTTATCAAAATTTTATTCAAAGCGTAATAAGCGACGAGTTTTGTGTAGAAAGTAAAATAGTTCTCCCTTATTTTACTAAAATTAGCGTGTTAGAAACGAATGAAAATTTTGGGAAAATAGATATTAGATGGAGTGTATCGGATAGTATAAATTTATTGGGTAATACAAACAACATGTTTTATCAACTGTATCAAATTCAAAATAACATTCCTGTTTTAATATTTGAAAGCTCTAATTTAAACGATACTTCTTTTATACATTCTAAATTAAACACTCAAAATCAACAATTTACTTATCAAGTTGTTTTAAAAAACAATACAAATTTAACACTTAGTTCAAGTTTTGCGCAAAATCCGTTTATTGAATTACAAGCAAAAAATCAATCGGTTGATATCAATTGGAGTTTAAACGTTCCTTGGCAAAATGATGTATTTTATATATACCAACAAAAAAATGATGATCCTAATGATTTTATTTTACTAGATAGTACAACCAATAATTTTTTCAATGTAGCCAACATTCAAAATAATCAAGAATATTGTTTTAAAATAAAAAGTAAAGGAAAATATTATTTTGGTGAATATTTAGATAGCATTATAAATTTTTCTCAATTTGCGTGTGTAACTCCTAAAGATATTGTTCCGCCTTGCATCGACACTTTTTTTATTGAAAGTAATTGTTTACAAAATAATGTAGAACTAAAATGGAAATACCAAAACGCAGGCTGCGATTTAGATTGGAAACAAACTAAAATTTATAAATACTTACCTAATAATCCATTACGCGAGATAATTTTTGAAACTACAGATAAAAATATTACAAATTTTAATTACTCAACAAATAATATTGTGGGATGTTACGCTATTGAATTATTGGATACTATAAATAACTCCACCGAATTTTTGTTTGATACTTGTGTGAATTCTTGTGCAAGTTTAAAATTTCCTAATTATATCAGTTTAAACAACGATGGTATAAATGATTTTTTTATCCCAACTAAAATTCATCAAATAAATAAAATTGAACTCGAAATTTATAACCGTTGGGGGGTTTTATTGTACCAAACTAACGAACTACCTATTAAATGGGATGGATCTTATAGTTTAAACAGTCGAAAAGTTAGTGCTGGGGTGTATTATTATGTTTGTACTTATTATTATAGTAGTTTAAATGGCGAAATTTCAGAAAAAATAAATGGTTTTATTCAAATAAGCGATTAACTTTATATTTTTCGATTGCAATACTTTCAAAATATTTTAAATAATGACTCCAAAACAAATTCAATCTATATTAACTCCAAACAAAAAAATTGTAATCACAACGCATAAAAGTCCGGATGGAGACGCTTTAGGCAGTAGTCTTGCCTTACAACTTATATTGCAAAAAAAACAATGTGAAGTGAGCGTAGTTGTACCTAATGATTTTCCTGATTTTTTAAATTGGTTACCTCAATCCAACCAAATTATAAATGCAGAAAAACAACCAGATATTGCACAAAAATTAATTGACTACTCCGAAATTATTTTTTGTTTAGATTACAACGCTTTAAACCGAATTGAAGGGATGGAAAATTGGGTAGAAAAAAGTAAGGCTTTCAAAATCATGATCGATCATCATCAACGCCCGGAGGAATTTACAGATTTTTGCATAAGTGACACATCTAAAAGTAGTACTTGTGAAATGATTTATGATTTTATAGAATTTTTAGGTTACAATGATGAAATTACCGAAAATATTGCAGAGTGTATTTATTGCGGTTTGGTAACAGATACAGGATCTTTTCGTCATCCTGGTACAAGTGCACGTACGCACCAAATTGTTGCTGAGCTAATTTCTAAAGGATTAAACAATTCTTTAGTGCATCAAAAATTATTCGATAATAATTCTGTATCTCGCATAAAAGTATTAGGCTATTGTTTAAATTCTATGGAAATAGCATCAGAAATTGAATCGGCAATTTTTTCGATGAGCGAAAAAACGGCTCAAGATTTAAATATGAAAAAAGGTGATAGTGAAGGTGTTGTAAATTTTGGTTTATCCATATCATCTGTTAAATGTGCTGCTTTTTTTAGAGAAGATGATGGCAAAATAAAAATATCCTTTCGCTCCAAAAACGATTTAGATGTTAGTATTTTTGCACAGGAACATTTTGAAGGAGGTGGACATAAAAATGCAGCCGGAGGGATGTCCTTATTATCCATGGAAGAAACCATTGAAAAATTTAAAAAATCTATGTTAACTTATATTCAAAGATAGTTCATGAAATTTTTGTATTGTATACTTCCAAGTATTTTTTTCGGATTAATTTCTTGCGAATCCGAAAGCGAAAAAGTTCATTTTATTGACACTTTATCAAAGGAAGAGCGACAAGCAATTATGCAGGAATCTATAAAAAATGCTGTAAACAAAGAACAACTTCAAATACAAGGTTGGATAAATCGTTTTGGTGAAAAATTTACAGAAACCTCTACAGGCGTGCATATTCATATAATTCAACAAGGAGATAGTAACAAAACTATTCAAAACGAAGATGTTTTAACAGTTCAATATACACTTACTTTATTAAATGGAGATACCATAACGCCTAGCACAATTTCACCTTCTACTATTAAAGTAAATAAGGATCATAAGGAAAGTGGTTTGCATGAAGCACTTACTAAATTGCATAAAAATACCGAAGCAATTGTAATCATTCCCTCTTACAGAGCACACGGTTTAATGGGCGACAACGATAAAATTCCATTTTTAACTACTATCATTTACCAAATTAAAATTATTGATGTTGCGCAATAGGTTTATTTTTTTTTTACTCATTATTTTTTGTTTTTCGTGTATTAAAAATAACGATTATGAAACACGTGCAAGTGGTTTACTCTTTAGTTTAGAATCTATCGCAGAGAATCAAAAAAAAATTAAGCCATTAGATTATGTTCAGTTTAAAATTTATCAACTCAACGATAGCAATAAGACAGTACAAGAAAAACGATTATTTATTCGGATACCAAAAAAACCATCTCCAGGAGGAATTTTAGAAGCTTTAAGCTTGATTAATGAACAAGAAATTGGAAAATTTAAAACCAATGCCAGACTAATCGAATCCGAATTTAAAAAACTTACCAAATGGAAATGTTTTAGCAGCGATAGCTTAGTAACATTTTATATATACATTGATAAAATTTTTACGCCTCAAGAGTACGAAATTAAAGGGAAAGAATTTATGGTTTGGATGCAACAAAACACCGTAAAACCTAATGATTATTCATTACAAATTTATCAAATTGAAGAACATATTAGAGCGCATAATTGGGAAATGGAAAATACTCCAAACGGATTATTTTATAAGTGGATTAAAAAAAATCCTAAGGGTAAAAAAATAAGTTTTGGGACTGCTGTTTCCATTCAATACAAAGGAAGTTTTTTAAGTGGTGAAGTGTTTAACAATACTATTGGCACAAAACAATTTTTAGATTTTTATATCGGACAAGAGATGCAAGTTTTAAAAGGAATTGAAGAAGCTTTATTGTTAATGCGCGATGGGGAAAAAATGGCTTTACTCCTACCCTCTTGGTTAGCATTTGGTGAAGAAGGAAATTCAACAGGAATTATTCCTCCAAATACTCCTGTTTACTACGAATTGACAGTTAAAATTCAATAAAAAAAAGTTTTTCTAATTTTATAAATTCGATTTTTAAATTGTTAAGTTTTAGTTAAATATTTTAACAAAATAATTTATCTAAAATATTCGTTAATCACAAAAAATCCAAATACTTTTGTCGGCATTAAATTAAAGAAATATATCCAATGACTAGATTATTTGTCAGATTAACCCTTTTATCGATAATTTCGATTGCATCTCTTTCATCTTGCGACAACAAAGACAAAACTCCCAAAAAAGTAGTTGTTAATGTACCTGTTTATCAAGCTAAAAAAACTAGTTTAACTACGCATATGGACTATGTTGCAGATATTGAAGCACAAAATAACGTAGAATTAAGAGCTCGTGTGAGCGGATATCTTGAATCCATTCATGTAGATGAAGGAGAATTTGTTCACAAAGGACAACTTTTATTTACGATAGATGGTGAGTTATACCAAAACGAATTAAATAAAGCGCAATCTACATACAATATAAGTATGGCAGAAGCAAAAACTATGGAATATGAATTAAAAAATACTCAATTATTAGTTGATAAAGGGGTTGTAAATAAAATTGAGCTAGAAATAATTAAAGCAAAATTAGATGCAGCTTACGCTAAAATTGAAGATACTAAAACTATTATCAATGAAGCAAGAATTAAATTATCCCACACTAAAATAAAAGCTCCTTTTGATGGATATGTAGATAGATTCCCATACAAAGTTGGTAGTTTAATTGAAAGAGGTATTTTATTAACAACAGTTTCAGATGTAAGTTTTATGAACGTATATTTTAACGTATCCGAAACTGAATACTTAAAAATGAAAAAAACCAATCAAGATAAAAGTAAGCAAGAAGTTGATTTAGTTTTAGCTGACGGTTCTGTATTTGATCAAAAAGGTATAGTTGAAACTTTAGAAGGAGAATTTGAAAGTGGAACTGGTTCAATTGCATTTAGAGCAAAATTTAAAAACCCAAACAAATTGTTAAAACACAATGCTTCTGGTAAAATAAGATTAAATCGTTTACGTGAAGATGTATTTTTAATACCTCAAAAAGCATGTTTCGAAATCCAAGAAAAAACTTTTATTTTTACTGTTCTTCCGGATAATTCTGTAAAATCAAAAAGTTTTGTTCCTTTAAGAAGATATGAAGATTATTATGTTGTTGAAGGTCAATTTACTCAAAATGAAAAAGTAGTTTTTGAAGGTATTCAAAAACTAAAAGATGGGATGATCATTAAAGAAACCGAAGTAATTCCTACTCCCAAATTTAATTAAGTAATATATGTTAGATAATTTTATAAAACGACCGATATTATCGTTCGTAATCTCTTTTATGATTATGTTATTAGGTTTGTTAGCTTTAACTAGCTTACCAGTAACTCAATTCCCTGATATCGTTCCTCCTTCTGTTGTGGTTACAGCAAAGTATACGGGTGCCAACGCTCAGGTAGCCGCAAAAGCAGTTGCAACTCCAATTGAAAGAGCTATTAATGGTGTGCCAGGAATGACATATATGTCATCTGTATGTAGTAATGACGGTAGCTCCTTAACTACAGTATTTTTTGAAGTAGGTACAGATCCAGATATTGCTGCTGTAAACGTTCAAAATAGAGTAACAACTACATTAGATGAATTACCCGCAGAGGTTGTAAAAGCCGGTGTAGTTACCGAAAAAGAAGTTAACAGTATGTTAATGTACTTAAATATTAAAAGTAATGACAAAAGTGTTGATGAAAAATTCATTTATAACTTTACAGATATCAATGTATTATCAGAGTTAAAACGTATCAACGGTGTAGGATTTGCTCAAATTATGGGTGCAAAAAACTACTCAATGCGTGTGTGGTTAAAACCAGAAAGAATGATGATATACAATATTTCTACGCAAGATGTTATCAATGCAATTCGTAAACAAAATATTGAGGCAGCTCCTGGTAAAACTGGAGAAAGCTCTGATAGAGATGAACAACAATTACAATATGTATTAAATTATACTGGTAAATTTAGCAAGCCCGAACAATATGAAAGAATTGTTATTAAAGCAAATGAAGACGGTTCGTTTTTACGTTTAAAAGATATTGCCGAAATAGAATTTGGTTCATTTAATTACAGCATGGTATCCAAAACCAACGGAGAGCCCTCTGCATCAATTATGATCAAACAGCGCCCAGGTTCTAATGCTAAGGAAGTAATCGAAAATATTAAGAAGAAAATGGCTGAGTTAAAGGCAGAATCATTTCCTCCTGGGTTGGATTATAATATCACATACGACGTTTCTCGTTTCTTAGATGCATCTATTCATGAAGTTATTAAAACTTTAATAGAAGCATTTATCTTAGTATTTATTGTAGTGTTCTTATTTATTCAAGATTTTAGATCAACATTAATTCCAGCTTTAGCTGTACCTGTTTCCTTAGTAGGTACTTTTGCTTTTATGCAAATGTTTGGTTTCTCTATCAACTTATTAACTTTATTTGCATTGGTTTTGGCAATTGGTATTGTGGTGGATGATGCCATTGTGGTTGTAGAGGCTGTTCATGCTAAAATGCATGATGAACATTTAGATTCTAGAAAAGCGAGTTTTGCAGCAATGAAAGAAATGGGAGGTGCTATCTTCTCTATTACCTTAGTAATGTCTGCGGTTTTTATCCCAGTATCCTTTTTAAGTGGTCCGGTGGGTATTTTTTACCGACAATTTTCCTTGACATTAGCAATTGCAATTGTTATATCTGGTATTAATGCTTTAACATTAACTCCTGCTTTATGTGCTTTAATGTTAAGAAGTAATCACGCTCATTATCCAAAACAAAATTTATTGAACAAATTTTTCAATAAATTCAACTTTTACTACAATAAAACCGAGAACAAATATGGTAAATTAGTACAACTAATTGCTAACAGAAAAATAATAACCTTTGGATTTTTAATTGTTTTTATTTTAGGTACATGGGGGGTAAATAAAATTTTACCATCCAGTTTTATTCCTACCGAAGACCAAGGTGTGGTATATTTTAGTGTTACAACCCCTCCTGGTGCAACGGTAGAACGTACAGAAAGAATGTTAGATAAAATTTATGGCGTTACAAAAACAGAGCCTAGTGTAAATGCAGTATCTACTCTTGCTGGATATAGTATTTTAACTGAATCAGCTGGTGCTTCTTACGGTATGGGAATGATTGATATGAAACCTTGGGAAGAACGAACCGAAAGTGTAAACAGTTTAATTGAAATCTTAAAAAACAAAACCAAAGATTTTAGTGGTGCTGATATAGAATTTTTTGCTCCACCTACAGTTCCAGGATTTGGTAATGCCAGCGGTTTTGAGTTAAGGATTGTTGACAAAACTGGTAAAAATGATTTACAAGCTTTATCTGCAGTGATAACGGATGTTTTATTAGCATTTAAACAATCACCTGTTTTGAAAAGCGCATTTACAACATTCGACCCTAATTTCCCGCAATATTTAATCAATGTAGATTATGATATGGCAGCTAAAAAAGGCGTTGATGTGGAAAATGCCATGAATACCTTACAAACTTTATTTGGTAGTTATTATGCATCTAATTTTATCCGTTTTGGTATGATGTATAAAGTAATGGTTCAAGCTTCTCCTGAATATCGTGTAAAACCTGAAAACATTTTAGATATGTATGTTAAAAACGATAGAGGTGAAATGGTAGCTTTTTCAACATTTGTAACCCTTGAAAGAACCTATGGACCTGAACAAGTTACGAGATATAACATGTACCCATCAGTAATGATTAATGGTGAATCAGCAGATGGATATAGTAGTGGTGATGCTATCGCTGAAATTGAAAGTATCTTGGAAGAAAAATTACCACAAGGTTTTGGATTTGAATGGAGTGGTATGACGCGTGAAGAGATACTATCGGGTAATCAAACTGTTTATATTTTTGCAATTTGTTTATTATTCGTATACTTAATTTTATGTGCTCAATATGAAAGCTTTAAATTACCTTTAATCGTATTACTTTCCTTACCAACTGGTATTTTTGGAGCATTTTTCTTCTTAAAAATCACTGGATTAGAAAACAACATTTATGCCCAAGTTGCCTTAGTTATGTTAATTGGACTATTAGGTAAAAATGCTATTTTAATTGTAGAGTTCTCTAAATTAAAAATGGAAGAGGGTATGGAAATTATGCAAGCAACAGTAATGGGAGCGAAAGCACGTTTACGTCCGATTTTAATGACTTCCTTTGCCTTTTTAGCCGGTTTAATTCCATTATCATTAGCAAAAGGTGCTGGAGCAATTGGTAACAAATCCATTGGTAACACGGCAATTGGAGGTATGTTTTTAGGGACAGTTTTAGGTGTAATTATTATACCTGGATTATTCTATGCATTTGCTTCCATCGGACAAAAAAAGAAAAAAAATAAAACAACTGAAATTGAATCTAATAATCAACACGATCATGAATAAAATATTATTGAGTATTGTATTCGCTTTAATTCTTTTATCCTGTAATTCATCTAAAGAATCTACAAAATCCACTGTTAGTATTCCTGAAAAATTTACAGCAAACTTAGATACTAATCCAAGTTTTAAAGTGTTTGAGTTAAAAGAATTTTATAAAGACACTATTTTACTTGGCTTAATTGATATTGCTTTAAAAAACAATTACGATTTAAAAACAGCAATAAGTAATATCGAAAAATCAAAAGCGCAATTTAAAGAACGAAGATTTTCTTTATTTCCTTCATTAGGAATTAATACAGGTGCTGGTGTACAAAGATTTGGTGATTATACTGTAGATGGAGTAGGAAATTACGACGCAAACCTTTCTCCTAATGTTTTTGGAGACAGAGTTTTACCTAATCCTGTTCCAGATTATTTAATTGGATTTGAATCTAGATGGGAAGTTGATTTATGGGGTAAATTACGCAATCTCAAAAAATCTGCATTAGCTAACTTCATGGCTAACGCAGAAAACAAAAAAGCTGTTCAATCCATCTTAATTGCTCAAGTTGCTACGCAATATTACACTTTATTAGCTTTAGATAAAAAATTAGCTATTGCTCAATTTAACTCACAGTTACAATTTAAAGTATTAGACTTGGTTAAAACTTTAAAAGAAGGTGGACGATCTAATGAATTAGCTGTAAAACAAGTTCAAGCTCAGTATTTAAATACTTTGTCCTTAGAAAAACAATTGGAAAGAGAAATTTTAGAGATTGAAAATAACTTAAATGTTTTATTAGGTAGATTCCCTACTACAATTAATAGAGCAAAAGAATTTACAACAGATGATTTTGTATATGATTTAAAAATGGGTGTTCCTAGCAAGCTAATTGCAAACCGTCCAGATATAAAACAACTTGAATTATATTTAAAAGCAAGTAAAGCTGATGTTAACGCTGCAAGAGCTGCATTTTTACCGAGCTTAAATATTGGCGCGTTTATGGGCGTTCAAGCTTTTAGAGCTAACGTTCTACTAAATTTACCAGCATCATTAGCATATAATGTAACTTCTGGCTTAGCACAACCAATTTTTAATAGATATGCGATTAAAGCAAACTTTAAAATTAAAAAACAAGATCAATTAATTGCTTTATATAATTATGAGAAAAAAATAATTGGTTCTTTTGCCGAAATAGTTACACATTTAAATAATATTCAAATAAACCAATCTGTTATTGATTATAAATTACAAGAGGTTGCTGTTTTAAAGGAAGCTGTAAGTATTTCAAACATCTTATTTTTATCTGGTAAAGCTAATTATATTGAGGTAATTACATCACAAAAAAATGTACTTCAAGAGGAAATAAACTCTGTTGATTATCAATTTAAACAAATCATTAACCATATTAATTTATACCAATCTATTGGTGGAGGAAGTAATTAGAGGATTAAAAGGAATTTGATTTAAAAAAAAAGAGTGGATATATAAGCTATATATTATGCTTCGCTAAGGTTTTTAATCATAGCATACAAAATTCGAGAAAGTTCGTCTGCTTGATTTTCTAACGATTAGAACTCTTCTTGAGAAATTATGTTATTATCTTTCAAAACATCTAGAATCGCAACGCATTCAAAAACAGAACTCCTTGTTATAACAAAAAAATTACGTCTGTCGGATTTAGAAAAACGCCCACTACCCTCTGCAATATTTAAAACAATACTAAAAGAAGCTCTTGATAATTGATCTTTTTCGTAATTTTTTAGGCTTTTTTCGTTGACAATAGATTTTGTAGATTGGTGAAAAATCTTAGCTTTTTTGTAAACAGATAAATTCTGAAACTCAAATTTCATTTTTATTGAATCAAAATTAAAAAGAGTGAGAGTGAGAGTGAAAAATGAAGAAAATTCAGAACTACAAGCTTCATTTTCATTCTGCTTTTCGTTCTGAATTTGTACCCGGGGCGGGACTTGAACCCGCACAATCGCAATGATTACAGGATTTTAAGTCCTGCGTGTCTACCATTTCACCACCCGGGCGCAATATTTCAAACTCCAAAAATAGAGAGAGCGAGAGACGGGATTCGAACCCGCGACCCCGACCTTGGCAAGGTCGTGCTCTACCAGCTGAGCTACTCTCGCATTAACATTGGGATGGCAAAATTATATAATATTTTTGATTAGCAAAAATAATTTGAACTTTTTTTTAATTAAAATACAACATTAATTGTAAGTACTTGATTTTTATTGAAATAAAATTTGTTAACTACAACAAAACATTTTAAGATAAATGATACTTTTGTTAACTAAGTTTTCACTTGGTAATTAAATTATTTAAAACCATAAACAAGAGTTCATGAAAGAAAAATCTATAAAATACCTAATTACAATAATGGCACTTGCTTTATTTGGTTTGGTATGTGTTCAGGTATATTACTTATCCGAAGCCGTAGATGCAAAAGAATACGAATTTAAAACAAGTGTTCATAAAGCTTTAATGGCAACTTCTTCAAAAGTGGAGCAATACGAAGCAACTGGCATGTTACCCAAATACAAAGGTGGCGAAGATTTATATCAATTGTGGCACACTGGTGATACTGCATCGGATTTTGGTTATGCTATTCAATTCCAAGGAAAAGCTGTATTCGAAAACGCAAATGGCGAATTGATAGAACAAACCACAACAGCTGTTATAGATAAAGAAGGAAACTTAATTAGCTCAACAAAACAAAGCAATAACAAAAAGAAAAATAATATTGACTACTCTCGAGAAATTGTAGATCAAATGCGTTTAGATTTTAATAAATATCAGCCCAAACCAATATTTGAACGTGTAGACATTCATTTTTTATATCAATTGTTAGGCGAAGAATTAAAAGTTCAAGGTATAAAAACGCAATATCATATAGGGATTATAAGCGATGGAAATAAATTTGTTAAAGAAAAAGGTATTGATAAAGAGCTTTTTTTAAATTCACCTCATCAAATGAAATTGTTTCCCAATGATTTTTATTTTCATAACGATTATATTTCAGTTTATTTTCCAAAAGAAAAACATTTCATATTAGGCTCAATGAGTTGGATAATCCTTTTATCTCTAATTTTTATTTTGGCTATAGTTTTTGTGTTTTGGAAAACCACTCATACAATTGTGGAGCAAAAAAAATTGGCGATTATTAAAAATGATTTTGTAAATAACATGACTCATGAGTTAAAAACACCTATTAGCATTATATCTTTAACTTGCGAGGTTTTAAGTGATACTTCTATACCCAAAACACCCGAAAGATTAGCAAAACATTACCAAACTATTCAGCAAGAAAATAAGCGTTTAGCAACCTTAGTGGAAAGTGTTTTACAATCTGCTGTTATGGATAAAGGAAGTTTTAGATTAAAAAGAGAATTGGTAGATATTAATCAATTGGTTGAAGATGTTGTAGAACGCATGTCGGTTAAAATAAATATTGGAAACGGAGGTATTAGTTTCGAACCCAACGCAGATGAGGATGATTTTTATGTGGATAAAGTTCACTTCACCAACAGTATCAATAACTTAATTGATAACGCTATAAAATACACCAAGGAAACTCCTCATATAGAAGTTACAACTCGAAATGCATATAACGGCATTGTAATTTCGGTTAAAGACAATGGTATTGGAATTTCGAAAGAGGAACAAAGCAAAATTTTCGAAAAATTATACCGTGTTCCTACAGGTAATTTACACGATGTTAAAGGCTTTGGATTAGGATTAAATTACGTAAAAAACGTAATCGAACGTCATGGCGGACATGTTAAAGTACAAAGCGCTTTAGGTAAAGGAAGCACCTTTAGTATTTTTATCCCAAAAGATGAATCTTTCGAAAATAAAACTAGCGTTTAACAAATTGAATAATGAAAATATTAATTATTGAAGATGAGGAAGGGATTGTTTCTTTTTTAAAGCAAGGTTTAGAAGAGGAACAATTTGAAGTTGAAAGTTGCAATAATGGAACGGATGGATTAGCCATGGCATTATCAGGAAAATATGATCTAATTTTATTAGACTGGATGTTACCCGGAATTAATGGTATCGAATTATGCGAAAAATTTAGAATAGAAAATCAAACCACACCAATAATTTTTTTAACAGCTAAAGATACTTTAGATGAAACTATTTTAGGTTTACAAACTGGCGCTAATGATTATATCAAAAAACCTTTTCATTTTGAAGAATTAATTGAAAGAATTAGGGTACAATTACGTTCTAATATAAAAAATAAACCATTATTAGTTTTAGGTGACATTACTTTAAATACAGAAAAACACCAAGTTTATAAAAACAACAAAGAAATTCACCTTACTCAAAAAGAATTTGCTTTGCTTGAATATCTTATGCAAAACAAAGGCGAAGTTTGTAAAAGAACTACAATTATTGAAAAAGTTTGGGACATTCATTTTGATTACAATACTGCAGTAATTGAAGTTTATATTAATTCACTTAGAAAAAAACTTAATTTATCCGAAGAACAAAATTATATTAAAACAGTTAGAGGAATAGGTTATGTAGCGGATGAAAAATGAAAACAAATTTAAAAAATAGGATAGCAATTCATTATATCATTGCTACAGCACTAATAAACGCTATTGCTTTTATATTTATTTACCTTGTGGTATCTAATACTGTGTGGAGCAATTTAGATAATAATTTATCTTATGAAGCCAATAAACATATTGATGAAATTAAAATTTTTGAAGATTCCTTTAAATTTAAAAATATAAAAGAATGGCGTGAGCGTGAACATACCGAAGTTCAGGTTAACCCTGTTTTTTTACAAATTATTGATAAAAAAGGGCGTTTAATGGACAAATCGCCAAATTTAAAAAACAATCAATTAAATTTTATTCAGTCTGATATTGAAATTCATTTTGATTCCTATATAAATAAAAGAGCAATAAGACAAGCCCAAGTACCATTTCTTAAAAACGGAGAAATAGTAGGTTTTATAATAGCTGGAATGTCTTCTGAAGCCGAAATATCAATCCTCCTTAAGCTCAGTTACATACTTGTTTTTTCTTATATTTTAATCCTTATTGGATTGTATTTTATATCTAGATATTTAGCAGGGAAAATTATAAGTCCGTTAAAATTCGTTACCCAAACAATTTCGAAAATTTCGAAAAAAAATCTAAAGGAAAGAGTTGAATTACCAGAGTATAAAGATGAAATTTATGAATTATCCAATAGTTTTAATTCCTTATTAAATAGATTGGAATATGCAATTGAAAGAGAAAAACAATTTACATCTGATGCATCTCATGAACTAAGAACTCCTCTTGCTGTATTAAGAGGAACATTAGAGGTGTTAATTAGAAAACCTAGAACATCCGAAGAATATGTAGATAAAATCAAAATATGCTTATTAGAAATTGAAAAAATGACTAATACAATTGATCAATTGTTACTATTGGCTAGATTAGAAATAAAAAATGAAAACTCCAATCCTACATTCATTCCTTTAAAAAACATTATTGAAGAATCTTTATCACATCTAAATCTTGAAATTCAATCTAAAAAAATTAAAATTAATTTAGATTTTGATGAAAGTAAAACCTATTTAGTTCCAAATTATTACACCAATTTAATTATTGATAATATCTTGGGAAATGCAATTAAGTACTCTCACAACAACTCAAATATTTATATAAGTTTATACTTGCAAAAAAATAGCGTTTTTTGTGAAATAAGAGACGAGGGTTTAGGTATTAAAGAGGAAGACTTAAAAAATATTTACAACAGCTTTTTTCGATCAGATCCACTAAATCACAAAAAAATTGCCGGAAACGGTTTAGGTTTATCTATTGTAAAAAAATGTATTGATGCAATATTTGCCAAAATACAAATTGAGAGTGAATTAGGTAAAGGAACAAGAGTGAAAATTATCTTTAATTCTATTCCAAACGAATAACAATTAAAATCTTAAGCATATCTTAAGGAAGATTTTAAATAACTAAATAATTTACATTTTATATTTGAAGCACATTTAATTTGTCTTCAAATGATAGAAAAAATTATTAAATACAGCATCCAACATAAACTAATAATACTTCTTTTTTCTATAGGTATAATTGGATTTGGCTTATTTTCTTTATCCAATATTCCAATAGGTGCAGTTCCTGATGTTACAAACAATCAGGTACAAATTATCACAACATCTAGAAATCTTGCCACTGAAGATGTAGAAAAATTTTTAACTTACCCAATAGAGTTAGAAATGGCAAATTTACCCGAAGTAAAAGAAATTCGTTCGGTTTCTAAATTTGGTTTATCTGTAGTAACAATTGTTTTTAATGATAAAATTGGAACGCATTTACCACGACAATTAATTGCTGAAAAAATTAAAATTGCCGAAGAAAACATACCTAATAATTTTGGTAAACCTTTTATGGGACCCATAACAACAGGATTAGGCGAGATATATCAATACATTATTGATGTTGATTCCTCATATAAAAACAATTATAATCTATCCGATTTAAGAACTATTCAAGATTGGGAAATTCGTAGAAAATTATCTGGAATTCCAGGAGTAATTGAAGTAAACACTTGGGGTGGTAATTTAAAACAATACGAAGTAGCAATTGACCCATCACTATTAAGAAGTACAAAATTATCATTGGAAAAAGTATTTTTAGCCTTAGAAAAAAACAACAGTATTGCAGGTGGTGGATATATTGAAAAAACAAATCAAACATATTTTATTAGAGGAGAAGGTTTAACCAACTCAATAGAAGACATTAAAAATATTGTGATTGAAAACAGAAATGGATTTCCAATTTTTATAAAAGACATAGCTCATGTTGGTTTTGGAAGTGCAACTCGTTTTGGAGCTGTAACTGGAAATGGAGAAGGTGAAAAAGTATTGGGACAAGTAATGATGTTAAAAGGTGGAAACTCTAAAGAAGTTATTAAAGCAGTAAAAGAGCGTGTAAAACAAATTTCTAAAACTTTACCTCCAGGAATTAAAATCAATCCATTTTTAGAGCGGAGCGAATTAATTGACAAAACAACTTTCACAATTGCCGAAAACTTGATATTAGGGTGCTTAATCGTGATTTTTGTAGTTGTTTTATTATTAGGAAACCTTAGATCTGGTTTAGTTGTTGCCTCAGTAATACCTATGTGTTTACTTTTTGCACTTTCTTTAATGTATATTTTTGATGTTGATGCTAACTTAATGAGTTTAGGTGCTATTGATTTTGGAATTATTATAGATGGCGCTGTAATAATAGTGGAATTTATAGCTTTTCAAATTACTTCTAAACATCAAGAAATTTTAAGTTTAGATAAAAAAGACCAACAAAAATTTATAGACCAACTCTCCTATTCTGGCGCAAATAAAATGATGCATTCCGCTATATTTGGTCAGGTTATTATAATTATAGTGTTTATTCCCATTTTATCTTTAGTAGGTATAGAAGGCAAAATGTTTCGTCCAATGGCTTTGGTATTTTGTTTTGCCTTAATTGGTGCAATGATATTTTGCTTTACCTATGTTCCTGTTATGGTTTCATTATTTATAAAACCATCTAATCCTAATAAAAGAAATATTTCAACTCGAATTATAACTTTTATGGAAAAAAAGTATGAACCAATTATTACTTGGGCATTACAGCAAAAAAAACTTATTTTAAGCCTTGCATCAGTTCTCTTAATTATTACAGGTATAATTTTTTCATCAATGGGGGGCGAATTTGTTCCTACTTTAGATGAAGGAGATTTTGTTATTCAACCTGTTTTAAAAACTGGAACATCTTTAAGTAGCACTGTTAATACAACAACACAAATAGAGAAAATTTTGAAGAAATTTCCTGAAGTTGATCAGGTTGTTAGTAGAATTGGAGCGGCAGAAGTTCCTACAGATCCTATGTCGATGGAAGAAAGCGATATAATTATAAAACTTAAACCAAAAAATCAATGGATTAATGCCGATAGTAAGGATGAACTAGCAAATAAATTTAAAGAAGCACTAAATGAAATTCCTGGAATTGAATACGAATTTACTCAACCAATTGAAATGAGATTTAACGAACTTATTACAGGAGTAAGAACAGATTTAGCAATTAAAATTTTTGGAGAGGATTTAAAAATACTTCACGATAAAGCTTTAGAAATTGAAAATGTTATAACTGGTATAAATGGAGCTGCTGATATAATTGTGGAAAAAATTGCTGGATTACCTCAAATGACAGTAAAATACAACCGACAAAAAATTGCTAAATATGGATTAAATATTGATGATTTAAACAATATTATAACTATGGGATTTGCTGGAAAAAAAGCCGGAACTATATTCGAGGGAGAAAAAAGTTTTGATTTGGTTATTCGTTACGATAAAAATCATCACCAAGACATTGAAGATATTAAAACCTCAACTATAGAATTGCCTAACGGAAATCAACTTCCTTTGAGCGAATTTGCCGAGATTTCTTATACCACTGGACCAGCAAAAATATCACGAGAAAATACAAAAAGAAGAATAGTAATTGGAGTTAATGTTAGAAACAGAGATATGGAATCTGTTGTAAAAGATATTCAAAAAATTATTAATCAAAAAATACAATTACCAACTGGATACGAAATTGTTTATGGAGGGCAATTTGAAAATTTAAATACCGCAAAAAAACGATTAATGATTGTTGTTCCCATTGCTTTAGTATTAATTTTTATGTTGCTTTATTTTGCATTTAAATCCATAAAAGAAGCACTAATTATATACAGTGCAATTCCATTATCTGCTGTAGGAGGAGTTTTACTTTTATATTTTAGAGACTTACCTTTTAGTATTTCTGCAGGTGTAGGATTTATAGCCTTATTTGGAATTGCTGTACTTAATGGAATTGTACTAATTGAAGAATTTAAAGAATTAAAACACAATGGTATTTTAGATATAAATAAACGAATTATTACAGGAACAAAAAATAGGCTTCGTCCGGTATTTTTAACAGCAAGTGCAGCAGCTTTAGGTTTTTTACCCATGGCAATTTCATCTTCTGCTGGTGCCGAGGTTCAAAAACCATTAGCTACAGTTGTTGTTGGTGGTTTAATTAGCGCCACTTTACTTACATTAATAGTTTTACCTGTTTTGTATGCAATTTTTGAAAAAAATGATACTCCTATAAAGTTTAATCATGCTAAATCTACCCTTACATTATTGTTATTTTTAATTTCTCCCTTTATTATCAATGGTCAAAATACAATTTTAAATATTGATCAAGCAGTAGAATTAGCTATACAAAATAATCAAGGATTAAAAGCATCTGCATTACGTGTTTATCAAAACGAACAATTAATAAATAGTTCAATAGATTTAAATAAAACTGGATTTTATTACAACAAAGATTTAAATAATATTGCTCCTAATAATATTGCATTAAATGTATGGGGAATTAGTCAAAACTTTCAATTCCCAACGGTTTATGCAGCACAAAAAAATGTACTTAATCAAAAGTATTTAATTTCTAAAGATCAATTTACTATTAATCAACAAATTTTAATTAAAGATGTAAAAAAGAAGTATTATGAAATAATTTATTGGGAACAAATGCTTAAAAATCTAACCTTTATAGACAGTATTTATGCATCCTTTACCTATAGTGCTAAAAAAAAATATGATTTAGGAGAATCTAATTATTTAGAAGTTTTAACTGCGGAAACCAAAACAAAAGAAATAGCAATTTTTTTAAATCAAATTCAAGAAAACATTCATAAAAATTACATTTTACTTCAACAATTATTACAAAGCAATATAAATTATAAAGTAAATAGCGATGAATTTATTGCATTGGATTTTAACCCAATAGACACTGTAAATCATCCAGTCCTAAATCTGTATAAAAATTCCTTATTGTTATCTAACAAACAACTTGATCTGGAAAAACATAAATTACTACCTGATATCAATACTTCAGTATTTAATGGAGTAAATAATGGATTGGGAAGACAATCATACTTTGGTTTCCAAGTAGGAATTGGTGTCCCTATTTATTATGGAAGTCAGAAATCAAAAATTTTAGCATCCAAAACAGAGGTAAATATATTAAGTGCCGAAAGCGAAAATTATAAAATTCAACTTATATCCAATTATAATGCATTATTAAGCGATTTAAATCAACATGCTGCAGTATTAAAATATTATGAAACCACAGGAAAAAAACTATCTAAAGAAACTATTTTTTATGCAAATAAATCCTATCAAAATGGTGAAATAAATTTTTTACAATATGTACAACTTTTAGAAAACGCGAAAAATATTGAGATTAATTTCTTAAAATCATTATTACTATACAACAACACTGTTTTAGAAATCAACTACTTACTGTATTAATTACAACAATATTTATTTAAACTTATAACATTATTATACAAAATGAAAACAAATACATTTATTTATCTCATTCTTATAAATTTAATCATTTATGGATGTTCTTCTTCAAATGATTCTGAAAACAACATGAATAATGTTTCACAATTTCAAGAGGAAAATTACACACTTGATAAATCTCTATTTAAATCTAAAGAATTTAAACTGGATAAAATTTCAGAAACTGATTTTCATGAAATTATTCAAACCAATGGTATAATTGATGTTCCTCCATATAACAAAGCTTCGATTAGCTGTTTTTATGGCGGTAAAATAAAGGAATTGAATATTTTAGTTGGTGAAAAAGTTACTAAAGGACAGGTATTATTTACCCTTGAAAACCCTATTTTTGTTGAAATGCAACAAGAATATTTAGAGGCTAAAGGACTAATTAATTTCCTCCAATCTGATTATGAAAGACAAAAAAATTTATCAGAGGATAATGTAGTATCAAAAAAGAATTTTATAAAAGCGGAATCGGATTACATGGTAACTAAAGTTCGTATGGAATCTTTAGCAAAAAAACTATTATTAATTAACATTAACCCCAATGATCTTACAATATCAAAAATTCAATCTGTTATCTCAATTATATCTCCTATTGATGGATTTATTACTCAGGTAAATATTTCTAAAGGTTCATTTCTGGACCCTGCACAAAATGTTATCTCAATTGTTAATACCAATTCTTTACAATTACAATTAAACGTATTTGAAAAAGATATTTCAAAGTTGGAGATTGGAAAAAAAATAAAATTTAATATTCAAGATGATAAATCAAAAGAGTTTGATTCCGAAATTCATCTTATAAACAAGTCGGTGAATACTACAGATAGAACAATTGGTGTTTATGGAAATTTATTAGATAAAAAAGTAGTGAATTTAATTAGTCCGGGGATGTATATCGAAGCTAAAATATATACTGCAACTACCCGTAAACCATCACTACCTAAAAATGCGGTAATTAAAATTGAAAACAAAAATTATATTTTAGTATTAAAAGATTCAATAAATAATTCATACTCGTTTACAAAAAAAGAGGTTATAATAGGACAAGAATTTAATGATAATATTGAAATATTAAATACAGAAGATTTTAATGAAAATAATTTATTTTTAGTAAATGGAGCTTACAATCTAATCAAATAACATTAAAAAAATTAATAGAACACTAATAACAATATTGTATTTTAAGGAAATCTTAAGGAATTAAAAGCATTCAAACAATAATTAATATTTAAATTTATGATTCATTCAAATTAAAACATTATGAAGTCAAAATTTATAACATTATACTCCAATTTAATGAGTTTAAAAGTAACTGTATTATATTTATTATTTTTTGTACAATCAATTTCTATTGGGCAAAACGACTCTATTTCCAACTCGTTAAGTTTAGATGATTTTTTTACCGAAACTGAAGAAGCTCCTTCACTTTTACCCGAAAAAATGCTAATTACTCAAAGGGTATTATGGGGAAACAAAGGATTAATGAGAAACTTTTCTTATTTTGATTTAACGGCAGAAAACAGGCAACGTGAATTGAATATTAGACGATATATGTTAAGTGCACATCAAATTTTAGGATTTGTAACTTTAGGAGGAATGATTGCGCAGGGGTTTATAGGAGCAAAATTATATACAAATAATAGCTATAAAGATATTCATGAAAATTTAGGTGCAGGAGTAAATATAAGCTACTTTACAACGGCTTCCTTATCTTTATTTGCACCTCCAAAAATGTTTAATGAAAGAAAAGGTTTAAGTAGTATTAAAATCCATAAATATTTAAGTGTTTTACACTTAAGCACCATGATTTTAACGAACATTTTAGCCGAACCAGCTGCGGATAATCCAATATTCAAACCATACCATCGCGCTGCTGCATTTACAGCTTTTGGTTCATTTGCTGCTTCAATTATTGTAATAACTTTTTAATCAATTTAAAATGAAAAAAATTTATTTTATTGGTATATGCTTTTTGTTAGCATTTACTCCTCTTAGCGAAAAACGCATTAAAGTTAATGCTAATAATTTATCTTCAATTTCTTATGATATGAGCCATCCTTTTCATGATTGGACTGGAAAAAGTAACAAATTAAACTCTGCTATAATTTGCTTACCCAATAAAGATTCTATTTCTCAAGTAGCTGTTTCTGTGAATATCTCATCATTTGATAGTGAAAATTCTAACAGAGATTCTCATGTTATAGAAGTTACTGAAGCTTTAAAATTTCCTACTGTTAGTTTTATAAGTTCCGAAATTCAATATAACACTAAAAATTCATTGAATATTAAAG
>JACCEC012280925.1_pt1 | contig 30687 bp, 28 predicted proteins | sample 7450121 | NCBI WGS metagenome assembly JACCEC01 (sample SAMN15323455, study PRJNA562643) | freshwater metagenome | isolation source: river surface water | place: USA:Blue River Watershed | collected 2017-08-18 | reverse complement strand
TCAGCGTTGCAGCGGAGTTCATAGTGAATGCCCGTCTGGTTTTCCTGCTCAGTGGCCAGCCAATCGAGTGCGGCCACGATACCCGCATCCAGAATGCCCGGGCGGATCTCGGTTGAAATTTGTAGCAACGACTGTAATGAGCGGCTGATGAGCTTTTCGATATAGGGTTTTTGTGTATGGAATTCGCTCGTATCGGGCGCCGTCTCCCACAAGTGAGTCAGCATCATTTTCAGCGCCGACAAATTGCCACCCAAGTCATCATGTAAAGTTTGTCGGATATGGGCGTGTTCTTCTTCGCGCTCATGATTCAAGTAGACATAAAGATCTGCGAGTTCAGTACGCGACTGACGCATTGCATGCTCATGACATTTGCTTTTGCTGATGTTTGTCATCAGCCCGGTCCACTGAATGCCGTTTTCGCCATCATCCTCGGGGGTAGCCCGTAAGCTGATCCATTTGGTATCCTTCCACGAGTCAATCCGAATGCGACCTTCCCAACTCAGTACTTCCAGTTTCTCCGCTGATTCGCGCAACTGTCTGGCCCAGCTCTCGCGATCTTCATCAATGATCTGTGCAAAAAGTTGACGAGCATTGGCGTATAGCGACTGGGGTGGAATACCTAGCAGTTTTTCGCAGCTCTCTGAAAGGAAGCTGAATTGAATCAGGCCGGTTGATCCCTGGCGCATCTGAAAAAGCAGCCCCGGCACCTTGGCCACAATCTGTTCCAAGCGTATTTCGCGCTCGGACACTTGTTCGGTAGCCTGTTCCGGCATGATTGCGTGATTTTCCATGGTCATGAACTCTTGGATGATGGTCGCCACTGTAGAGTTTTCATTGCGGTTAAGCTATCCGCTCAGCATGGAAATTTACGCTTGACTTGATTTTTCACAAGACATTTCGTAAAAAATATCTGTGACACAATTTTTTGTCCGTATGGATACGTGCCCCTCCCTGTGGACGATACGATTGAAAAATATTTCTATTAAATAATTATGGGGAATTCAAACCCTGTACCAGAGCACGACACTTTCGGACGCAGCCAAATTTGATGGTGAGTGGTACGCCTATCGCATACGACCAGCGGTATTGTCATCCCTCTCAGAGTGTCCAATGGTTTGTATGTCAGGCTATTAGCACGCTCTAAAGTCAGGAACTTATGTAATCGGACTTGTTCAGCAAGACAAGAAAGATAATCTACAAGCTTGTGGCATGATCTATGGGGATTTTTTTGCAGAGGTCGCGATGGAATGGTGGGTCATTGCGGTGGAGTTGGGTGTGCCAGCGATTATTGGGCTGGCACTCTATCTCACGCTGCGCAAATAAATAGCAAAACGGGATAAAAAACGCACCGGGTCAATTATTGAGCCGGTGCGTTTTGTTTGAAGCGCTTCGATCTAGCCTGCTTTTTTAGCAGCTTGTAATAAACATCTGGAGAGTTTATCGAAGTGGAGCAGGGCAGCTTGTGTGAGCTCCAACTGCTTGCGGCGCGCATCTTCGGTTTCGGCCAGCAATATCCAACCCTTGGCACGCATGGATTTCAGTCGGCCATGAAGCATGGCGGGGGAGCCGAGTTCTCGTTTGCCCATCAAATCTTTGACTGACAAGCGCTCCTTTTTTTGCCGTGCAAACGCGATCAGCGACAGAATTCGCTCTTCCAGAGGCTCGAGCGGTGGTAATGCCGGTAAATCACGCAGCGCTTCCGAGAGTTGCAGAAAACGCAAATAAATGTCCGCCGGACGGGTTTTTTTGCTCACGAGAGATGCTTCCTTTTAGATTACTTTCTTATGTGAAAAGATAATACCCCAACAGTGAAGAGTGTGCACCAAATCTGAAATCGCTTCAATTGAGATTCTTTGATGTTGTGATCACAAATTCTACATTTTTTGCGTAGACCGCTCGCATTGAGGCGGTGTCACGCCGAGTCGGCTTTTTATATGGAGCGCAGATTAGTTCAGCAGAGCATTTGAGCCAAAAAATTGCAATATAAATAACTGATGCATAACTATTTCAAGTAAAGCTAATGCGACGATGGGATAAAACGCGGGCGTGTCCCGGTCTTGCCTGATCGTTCACTTGTCAGATGCGTCATCGCACGGCGCACCAAAAAAACCATCCTTCGATTCTCGTACGCGCGCCAGACGTACATGCCGCTCAAGGCGGATGGCATTATTTACCTGTGTTTTGCTCATGCCCATCATCTGCAAAACCGCAGAGGAGAGCTGCAAGCCTGCCGCTAATGTCTCGGGCATGACCTGAGTCGCACCCGCTTCTCGTAATGCAACAGCGTGATCTTCGTCATGTGCGCGAGCCAGAAGGGGAATATCGGCAAACTCGCGACGAATAGCGCGCGTGGCATGCAGCGTCGCCTCCGCATGATCCATCGTCAACACAATGGCAGCGGATTTGCTGGCATGGACTCGATGCAGCAACTCTGGTCGGCTGACATCGCCGAAATACACCGGCTCACCGAGCGGATGTTTGCGTGTCGACTGGTACATGTCGATATCGATGGCGACATAGCGGACGCCCTGTGCATTCAGAATTTCTGCCAGCAGCTGACCCATGCGCCCGAAACCAACAATAATGACGTGTCCTGCCAAAGCGCCGGTCTCGGCTTTGTCCAGTGCAGCCGGCGCACAATGATGAGACTTCTCCCATGCATTGCCGAGTACGCAGCCCAAGCGTGCCATTAGCGGCGTTGCAAACATTGATAGTCCTACCAGCAACAACACAAACTGTGACAACGCGTTGGTAAAAAGCCCGCTGGCAAGTGCGTAGCTTGTCACAATGAATGCAAACTCACCTCCTTGACCCATCAGCATGCCGCCTTCAAATGCCCGGCCCAAGGGTAGTCCACCTACCCGCAACACCAGCATCATCACTGCTGCCTTGAGGATGAACAGACCAGCGACGCAAAGGGCGAGCAACAGTGGGGATGCCAGAACGACACGGACATCCGTCTGCATACCCACCGACATAAAAAACAAACCCAGCAACAGGCTTTTGAAAGGCTCGATCGTCACTTCAACTTCATGACGAAACTCTGTCTCGGCCAGCAGCAACCCGGCGAGAAAGGCACCCAGGGCCATGGATAATCCTGCATACGCAGTGAGCCCTGCAATACCGAGCGTGCACAGCAAAATCAGCGCAACAAACGTAGCGGGTTGGTGCTGGTGTCGGTACTGATTTCCGAGGGCCTTGAACAAAGGTCGTATCACCCGCCGACCCAAAAAATAGATGAGCAAGATCACACCGGCAGACTTCAGCACCACGGTAATCAGCGTGAGCCACAGATGTTCGGTGTTGCCTTGAACAAGCCCACCCGTTAGCACCAGTATGGGTACTACAGCAAGATCTTGCAGCATCAGCACAGAAAAATTCGCCTGAGCCATCGGCGTATCGAGCATATGCCGGTCGGTCATCAATTGCATCACGACTGCCGTAGAGGACAGTGCCAGCATCAGACCCAGCACAATCGCAGTCGGCGGGTCGTTGTGCAGCATCAGTGCCGCTGTACCAATCAGTAGTGCAGACAACAAGACCTGTGCCGTGCCTGCTCCGAATACCCAGCGTCGCAGCATCCATAAGCGCTCTGCGGACAGCTCCAGTCCTATCGTGAACATCAGAAACAGCACGCCCAGTTCACCGAGCGCCACCATACCTTCGATACGAATAAACGTGATGTTCTCAAGCCAGGGCAAATGCCCCACCCACAGCCACAGCCCGAACGGGCCCAATAAAACACCGATCGCCAGAAACCCCAGAATTTGGTTAATGCGCAAGCGCTGGAGCAGCGGAATCAGAATGCCTGCCAGCGCAAGAAAAATCAGCGTCTCGCGAAGGTAGGGCAGTCCGGAAAAATGTTCCGGCATCGGTTGGGATTCCCGGGGAGGTCGGTGGATGAACTGCGTATTGGACAGCGTTTTCCGGTCAATATTCGTTCGCTGATCGTATAATCGAGCAGGTTATTGACGCACAGCAACTTCATGAATACATGACCTATTTTTTAACAGCCACGTCATCGTATTCGCCAATCTCCCGGAGCCGCCATGCAACTTGTTACCCGACTCCTGCTTAGACTTTTTGCAGTCGGCTTCTTCATGCTGATTCTTGTCGCGCTGTTCACTTTGTTTGCCGCCCGTCACGACATCGCAGACGAAGTACGCAGCAGTCAGAGCATCGGTCAGCTGATTACTACCTTGTCAGAACTGCAGGGAAGTGATTCACTCAACCGGCAAATCGCAGCGATCGACGCTCTCAATCGGGGTGAGCGCTTGCGCCATTTTCATGTGGCTCTATTGGATGAGTCCGGTCGTCGTCTCACCCAGCCGGCCACTGATCCACACGCAGTGATGCCTGCTTTGCTCAATCGCTTTTTGGCCAGTAATGCCACGATGGGCAGTTATGCCTTGTCACTGCAACGTAGCGATGGAAATCAGGTAACACTTTTACTGGAGCCCAATCCAGAGTCAGAGATCAGCGAGTCCATCACGGGTGCCTTGCTGCAGCTGGCTTTGTTTGCCGTTCTCGGACTGATGCTGATTCTGGCGATCGGGGGCACGCTGCGTCTGGCACTCGCGCCCTTGTCCGGAATTCTGGCGGGTATTTCGCGCATCGAAGCCGGTGACTACGCAACCCGTATCGCCGCCTCAGGCACACGCGAGCTCAATCAGATTGCGCAGGCGCTTAATCATCTGGCCGCAGCACTCACCGACCAGATCGCCAAGCAGCGTGAGCTCTTGCACCGACTTCAGGATGTTCAGGAAGAAGAACGACGCAAGCTTGCGCATGAGTTACATGATGAATTCGGGCAGCTGCTCACTGCCATTCAGGTCGATGCCTCGTATCTGCTCAAACGATCTGCCGGTCAGAGCGCGCTGGAAGCCTGTGCCCAGGCCATGTACGAGAACAGCAGCAGCATCCTGTCGCAATTGCGAGGTTTGCTCGCCCAGCTGCGTCCCTATGGTTTGCAGGGTGACGAAGAACATGACATCGCACTTGAACAAGCTTTGCGTGATTTGGTGAAGCAGCGGCAGTCGCGTGGTGCTGTGGAACTCGAATGCAGGCTGAACGTCAATCTCGACAACACGGCCATTCCCCAGCGACTCGCAGTGGCAATCTACCGTATCGCACAGGAGGCGCTGACCAATGTGATGCGACATGCGGAGGCCACGCGTGTTGATATTACGGTGGCCGTTGATGCCGGCGCGCATGCCTTGCGACTGACGGTTGCCGATGATGGCAAAGGCATGGCAAGCACCGACCCGCAACCCACAGGCGGCCTGGGTCTGATTGGTATTCGTGAACGCGTGCTGGCCAATCAGGGGCAATTGCATTGGCACGCGGTAAACCCGCACGGCGTGCTGCTGGAGGCGATCTTCCCCTTGGACACGAACACGATCAGTGAGGTCGCCCATGTCCACTGAGATCGTTCGTGTGTTGCTGGTAGATGATCATGCGGTGGTTCGCGCGGGTTACAAGCGCTATCTTGAACTCGATCCTGCACTGCAAGTGGTGGGTGAGGCCGACAGTGGTGAACTGGCCTATGGCATGCTCGCGCACACGACTGCAGATGTGGTTATCATGGATTTGTCCATGCCCGGGCAGGGTGGTCTTGAAAGTATGCGCCGGATGTTGCAGCGCTATCCCGAGCAACGCGTGCTGGTGTTTACCATGCATGAAAACGCCGCGCTCGCCTTGCAGGCATTGCGCGCGGGAGCAAGTGGGTATCTCACCAAAAGTATGCCACCCGAACGCATGGTCGATGCCATTCATCAGGTCATGCGCGGTGAAAAGCCGATTTCAGATGATCTGGCCTCGGCCGTAGCAGAAGCAGAAAAAGAAAGTGCGCCCCATTTGCAATTGGCGCCGCGGGAATTCGAGATATTTCGCTTGCTGGCCAATGGACAAACCGTCGACGAAATTGGTCAGCGCCTGCACTTGGGCACCAAGACGGTGGCGAATTATCAATCCTCGATTCGGCAAAAACTGGGTGTGTATACGTCGATTGAATTACATCAGTATGCGAAGCGGCATGGGCTGGCGTGAGGTTTGATTTTCGCTGGCGGGTTGAGTCTGCAGCAGTCAAAAAAAAACGGGCATGCGGTGATCTGCATGCCCTAGGATGACTACGAGGGAGGTTGAGGAAAAGTCTTAGAAGCGGTAACGCAGGCCGACCATCAGGTGACGTGGGGCGCCGGGGGCGACGAAGCGGTTCACGGTGGCGTCTGTTGATGGGGTGGTCAACAGGCTGCCGGATGCCGAGAATGCATTCATGGCCATCATGCCGTAAGTTTCAAACCGCGTATCAAATACGTTGTTGATGCGAGCAAAATAATCTAAGCCCTTTTGCGCTTCGTAGTTTGCATGCAAATGCAACAGGGTATAGCCTTTTATTTTGGCATCAACCGTTTCGTCTTCCGGAATTTTCCCATCCTCGTTGCCCTGTGTAACCAAGCTGGATGTGGTCAGCAAAGTGCCTCCAATCGTCATTTTTGGAGTTGCACGCCAGTCTGCATTAATACGCAGTGTATGCTCAGGCAGTCCCGCGATTTTAGTGCCCGGCGTTATCGAGATGTCTCTCTCTCCGCCGAAAAGCGTACCGGTATCTTGGTAGGTGGCGTCAAGATAACTGTAGGTCGCCCGCAATGCCACAGAGTTAATTTCAGTGTAGGCCGTGACATCGGCACCTTGACGGCGAGTTCGTGAAAAATTGTCAAAATAACCTAACCCAGTCGTACCTGTTGCGCGGAAAAGAATGTCGTTTTTGTTTTCTGTCCGATACACTGCGACCCCTAAGCCTGAGATGCTTGATAGCTTCAAGCGAACTCCTCCCTCGAGCGTTTTTGCGATGATCTGCTCCAGATACGGATCGGCTTGAAGCCCGGTAGGTAATCGACATGGATCGGCGGGATCAGCGCATCCAAGTTCGATGACTGTTGGAACTCGGTTACTTTGACCAAAGTTCCCAAAAAAATTGACAGCAGGGTTGTAGGCGTGACTGATGCCTATCGATGGATTAAAGCTGTTGTAAGTAAAGCTTTCTTGTGCCTTACCGTCAATTGTGTTCGAGACCGAAGCATGATTCAGCCTGCCGGATGTAGTCAGATGTGTTTTTTCAGTAGCTGACCAAGTGTCAGATGCGTAAAGTCCAAGTGCATACGATTTACCTCTGACACCAGTGTCTGCTTCTATGGCGCCACAATCAGTTGGCGACCGAGTGCTATCGATAGTGCAGCCATCGGCCTGGGAGGCGCTGTAGCGTACATGGCTGCCGTCGACGCTCGCACCAGTTGTAATCTGATGGGTATCGAGAATGCGAGTTAGGTTAACGCTGCTCCCGTAGCTGTTCTGAGAAGTAGTCGTGTAGTTCATCACTGCTTCGTCATCGTCAATCTCATAATCGCCATTGACCGACTGTCGTGTGCTGCGGCGAACGTAGGCATTGGTAGCCAGTTCTGTGCTGCTATCCAGCATACGTTGCAGGTTGAAATTCAACATGGTCAGTTGGTTTTCTGTTCGGTCCGGATGCGTATAAATCCATTTGCGATTGGTTTCGTACATGCCGCTCTGCGGTGTGCCTTCGCCATCCGTACCATAGTTGGTGCTGGGAAGCAGTCCATTTCCTAGCATGCTGCTTTTCCCGACCAACAAAGATAAATCCCAATTACTGTCATTCTGCTGACGCCCAATCTTCGCAAACACATTCCCCAGATTCCCGCTGGAATAATCCCGCCAGCCATCTTCACGGAAGCCAGTCGCGGCGATGAAGCTGTGATACCCATCGTTACCCTTGCTGCCGTGACTAATATCCGTGCGCACGCGACCAAAACTACCCGCCTGCAATTTGATTTCACCCCCCGGCGCGGTGAGCCCGGATTTGGTAGTGAATGCCAGCGCGCCACCCAAAGTATTGAGGCCATACACAGGATTCGAACCCGGCACCAGCGTCACATTGCCGATCGCGGCCTCAGGGATCATGTCCCAGTTCACCACATCACCAAAGGGCTCGTTCACCCGCACGCCGTCCAGATAGACCGACATGCCTTGCGAAGAACCCAGAATTCCCGACAAACGAAAACCCCGATAAGTGATATCCGCCTGGAACGGACTACCCTGAACTTCATTGATGTTCACACCCAGCAGATTGCGCGACATGAAGTCGGTGAGATTCAGTGTTTGCGACTGGTACATCTGTTCGCTGGTGACGGTCTGCACATCGTAGGGCAGCTTGTCTTTCTCAATGCCGATGCCGGGCAGTGGCGAAGTACCCACCACTTCGACTTGCGGCAGGGCTTTGTCCCCCTTGTTGTCGGTGGCTTTCTCTTCGGTAGTTTGTGCCAACGCTGTCCCGGCAAACATCGCCATCACGGACAGGGCAATCAATGAAAATTTGGGGGAAGGGGTTTTACGCATGATCTTGTTTTTATGTTTCTAAATTTATAATTTTGTGATTTTGTGCAGCTTCGTCTACTTTTGCGAGCAGGTAAGCCCATTCGCGGGGTTGAAGCTTACGGCTTTCCGATCACAATGCGTATGGGAAATCTTCCCGCGAATCAGGGCCTGCAGAGTGCGGAGCAGCGGGCTTCCTTTGTTAGAATGGCATGCGGTAATTGTCCGCATCCTTGGAGGCGCCACCTCAATGCCGCTGCCGGCTTTGGATGGAGACTCTGAATTTCCCACCCTCGTGAATTGCCCTGGAGTTGTCTGCCATGTCCTCCCCGCTCACGGTCGAGATTGACCACGCGCTTGCCATCATTACTTTTAACAACCCCGCGCGCGCCAATGCGCTTGATCTGGCGATGGCGCAAGCCTTTGCTGCAGCGATCGAGCAGGTGGCCGGCGATAAATCCATCCGGGCTTTGCTGATCACGGCCAATGGCAAACAGTTTTGTGTCGGCGGCGATGTCAATGCTTTCGCAGACACCTCGCGTCCGCTGGTCGATACCCTCCGGGGACTGCTAGAGCCCGTGCATGCAGCCCTGCGTCTGGTATCGCTGCTCGAGATTCCAGTCGTCTGCGCCATCAACGGCGCGGTGGGCGGCGGCGGGATCGGACTCGGTTTGTGCGGCGACATCGTGCTGGCTGCCGAATCCATGAAACTGCGCGGTGGCTACTCTGCGATTGGTCTCACCCCCGATGTCGGTGGCTCCTGGTTTGTCACCCGCCGTGCGGGCGCGGCGCGGGCGAGAGATATTTTTCTGACGAATCGGCCGATTTCTTCGGCCGAATGTCTGCGTATGGGCCTGGTGGATGCCGTGCATCCGGATGCCGAGCTAGCGTCAGCTGCGCGCGCGCTGGGACATCAACTCGCCAACGGGCCTGCACAGGCGCAGGCGCGCATCAAGGCGCTGATTGGCGCAGCATCGCATCATTCGTTGTTGCAGCATCTTGATGCCGAGCGCGATGCGATGTTTGCTTCTGGTGAAACCGAAGATGGCCACGAAGGCATACGCGCTTTTATTGAAAAGCGTGCACCAAAATTTAATTAATCCAAATAACTCTTACAAAACGGGAACACTATGAAAGCCGTCGTCTGCAAAGCCTGGGGTCTGCCTGAAACGCTGGTCATCGAAGAACAAGCGGAAGTGATGCCTGCCGCAGGTGAGGTCATGATCGACATCATGGCCGCTGGTGTGAATTTTCCGGATGTATTGATCATCCAGAATAAATACCAGTTCAAGCCCGAGCTGCCTTTCACACCCGGTAATGAGTTAGCCGGCATTGTCAGAGCCGTGGGCGAGGGCGTAAGCAAATTTAAAACAGGCGACCGCGTGTTTGCTTTTGTGCCTCAGGGTGCCTTCGCGCAGCAGATCGCTGTTGCCGAGGCTGCCGTGCTTCCTATGTCGGAGGCGATGGATTTTGATACAGCTGCGGCGCTCACGCTCACTTATGGCACTTCGCATCACGCCATCGTCGACCGCGCGCAACTCAAAGCTGGCGAAACTATGTTGGTCCTCGGTGCTGCCGGTGGTGTTGGTCTGGCTGCGATTGAAATCGGCAAAGCCATCGGTGCGCGCGTGATTGCCGCTGCATCCACCGATGAAAAGCTCGCTATCTGCAAACAGCATGGTGCTGATGAACTGATTAATTACACCACCGAAGATTTGCGCGAAGCGATCAAGCGCACCACCGGCGGCCAAGGCCCTGATGTGGTCTACGATCCGGTGGGTGGCAGTTATACCGAGCCGGCTTTTCGCTCCATCGCGTGGCGTGGTCGTTATGTGGTGATCGGATTTGCGAACGGCGAAATACCCAAGCTGCCGCTGAATTTGCCTTTGCTAAAAGGCGCATCGGTGGTCGGTGTTTTCTGGGGTGATTTTGTGCGTCGTGAACCTGCGCATCACAATGCAGCCATGCATGAACTGATGCAATGGCACAGTCAGGGCAAGATACGCCCGCATGTCTCAGCTGCCTATGCACTTGCCGATACACCGCAGGCGCTGATCGACATGGCCTCGCGCAAGGTCACCGGCAAAATCGTGATTCGCCCGCGTCAATGAGTAACGACCCCCAAAACAATGGCCCCAAAGTCTATGCGATCGATGGCGTAACACCCGTCATTGATCCCACGGCGTATGTGCATCCCACGGCGGTATTGATTGGCGACGTCATCATCGGCCCGGGTTGCTATGTGGGGCCGCTGGCTTGTCTGCGAGGAGATTTTGGTCGCTTGATCATGGAGCAGGGCTCCAATCTGCAAGACACTTGTGTGGTGCATGGATTTCCGGGCAGCGACACCATCATTGAGGTGGATGGTCACATCGGACATGGCGCGGTGATCCACGGTGCCCGCATTGGACGCAATGCCTTGGTCGGCATGAACTCGGTGATTATGGATGGTGCGGTGATTGGTGAGGCTTCCATCGTCGCGGCCATGTCTTTTGTCAAAACGGGCATGCAGGTACCGCCTAAAAGTCTGGTCATGGGTATGCCGGCGCGTGTCGTGCGAACCTTGTCGGATGCAGAGATCGAATGGAAATTCAAAGGCACACTCGAGTACCAGCAACTGGCGATACGCTGCCGACAAAACATGCAAGAAGTGGCGCCGCTAACCGCCGTTGAACCCGATCGCAAGCGTCTACGTTTTGAGAAAATCGAAGAGATGGTCAAACCCAAATCCCCTGGCGCTGGAAAATCATGACTTATCACACCTTGGAAATCATTCATCAAGGCCGGCGTGCCACGATCTGGCTAAACAGGCCGGATGTACGCAACGCGTTCAATGAAACTTCCATCGCTGAAATCACGCAAGCGTTTCATCTGCTAGAGAAGGATCGCGATGTGCGCGCGATTGTGCTGGCAGCGCGAGGCAGCGCATTTTGTGCAGGTGCTGATCTGAACTGGATGAAAAAAATGGCCAGTTACAGTGAAGAAGAAAACTTTGCCGATGCCCAGACGCTGGCTGAGATGATGCAAGTGATTTATGAATGCAACAAACCCACGATAGCGCGCGTGCAGGGCGACTGCTATGCCGGTGGCATGGGTTTGGTGGCGGCGTGCGACATGGCTGTGACGGTGGACGCAGCAGGATTTTGTTTGTCGGAAGTGCGTCTGGGTCTGATCCCGGCCACCATTTCACCGTATGTCATTCGCGCCATCGGCGAGCGCGCATCGCGTCGCTACTTTCTCACTGCCGAGCGTTTCGATGCGCACGAGGCGCGGCGTATCGGTCTCGTGCATGAGGTCGTGGCCGAGGACCAGCTTGATCATGAAATTGACAAGCTCGTACATGCGCTATTGGCCTGCAGCCCGCATGCCATCGATGAAGCCAAGCGTCTGGTGCGTGATGTCTCAGGCGAAACCATCGAGCCCGAACTTGTTACTGAAACGGTGCGCCGTATCGCGCAGATCCGCGTGTCCGAGCAGGGCCGCGAGGGCGTGCAGGCTTTTCTGAACAAACGCAAACCTGCGTGGCTGACTGATGCAACGAATGCCTCCTGAGTTTTCTCTGCTCGGGCATCTTGAAGATCAACTTGCTTCTTTGTCCGACCAGCAGTTGCGCCGGCAATTACGCGAGGTGCAAACACCCACCGCCCCCTCGCTGGTCGTCAATGGACAGTCGCTCACTGCGTTTTGCAGTAATGACTATTTAGGTCTTGCCTCGGATGCTCGGGTGATCGAAGCACTGCGCGAAGGCGCATTGCGCTACGGTGCGGGCAGTGGCGCATCACACCTGATCAGCGGGCACTCGACTGCACACGCGGCACTGGAAGCCAGACTGGCCGAGATGCAGGCGTCGCATCTGATCAATCCGCGGGCCTTGTTTTTCTCGACCGGTTACATGGCCAATCTGGCCGTCCTGACGGCACTCGCAGGAAAAGACGCTGACATTTTTTCCGAAGCGCTGAATCATGCATCACTGATTGACGGCGCGCGGCTCTCGCGTGGGCGGGTGACGATCTATACCCGCGATGATCTGTCCGCGCTGGATCGCCTGCTCGCCGCCAGTACCGCCAGCACCAAGCTGGTCGTCACCGACAGTGTTTTCAGTATGGAAGGCGCGATCGCACCATTGCCCGAACTGCTGGCCTTGTGTGAACGACATCGGGCCTGGCTGGTGGTCGATGATGCACATGGTTTTGGTGTGCTCGGCGAGCAAGGTGCAGGCGTTTTGCAGCATTTCGCTTTGCGTTCACTGCAGCTGGTGTATGTTGGCACCTTGGGTAAGGCGGCAGGTGTGTCGGGTGCTTTTGTGGCGGCGCATGCCACCGTAATTGAATGGCTGGTGCAGCGTGCACGAACTTATATTTACACCACAGCGACACCACCGGCTATCGCCCATGCTTTGCTGACCAGCTTGGAAATCATCAGCGGGTCGGATGGCAACGCACGTCGTCAGAAGCTGATAGCCCACATCGAACAACTCCGCAGCGCACTGAAGCTGAAGCACTGGCGCTTGCTGCCCTCGGATACGCCGATACAAGCCATCCTGATCGGCGCGAATCAGCCAACCGTTCAGGCTGGCGAGTCATTGCGTGCGCAGGGCATGTGGGTCGCTGCCATTCGGCCACCCACCGTACCCAAAGATACGGCGCGTTTGCGGGTCACGCTGTCTGCCGCGCATGACAGCTCGCAGATAACGGCGCTGGCCGCAGCGATCAATTCCATGGTGGGCGCATGAGTCTGAAATTCGCGTGTTTCGTTACCGGCACCGATACCGGTGTGGGCAAGACGCTGATCTCGTCTGCCTTGCTGCACGGATTGTCAGAGGCCGGATTAAAAACGGTAGGCATGAAACCATTGGCCGCCGGTGCCGAGATGCGCGATGGCACTTTGTATAACGATGATGTGGCAGCGCTGGAAGGTGCGTCCAGTCTATCGCTACCGCGCGAGCTGGTGGTGCCTTATCTGTTGCAAGAACCCGCAGCGCCGCACATTGCCGCAGCATTGGAGAACACCGCGATTGATCCTCAGCGTTTGCTGACGGCCTATGCGCAGATTGCAGCGCAGTCCGATGCCGTGGTAGTGGAGGGCGTCGGTGGTTTTAGAGTGCCATTGACGGCCGATTTTGATACAGCCGATCTGGCTGAAAAGCTGCAGCTTGATGTTATCCTCGTGGTCGGTCTGCGTCTGGGTTGCCTGAATCATGCCTTGCTGACCGCCGAGGCGATTGCGGCGCGCGGTCTGAGGCTGGCCGGATGGGTAGCGAATCAGATGGATCCGGTGATGCCCCATCAGCAAGGCAATATTGATGCCTTACGCTCGCGACTATCCGCGCCGCTGCTGGGTGTGGTGCCCTACATGACACAAGCGTCGGCCGCTGTCGCAGCACAGTATCTTGATTTTCGCTGGACCGGCGTTGTGCCCGCCGAATTTAATATCTGAATGTTGCGCCTGATTTTGTTATTAATTTTCTGAAAGACCTGCATGTCATCGCAAACCATCGCCTTTCATACCGCTGCCAAAAAAGTCGCAGCTACCGTCACCGCAAACGAAATCTGGCCCGTGGCTGAAGTCGCTGCGCTATTTGAATTGCCTTTCAATGATTTGATGTGGCGCGCGCAGCAGGTGCATCGTGCGCATTTTGATGCCAATGAAGTCGAGCTGGCCACGCTCTTGTCGATCAAAACCGGTGGCTGTCCTGAAGACTGCGGCTACTGTCCACAAGCTGCGCGCTATGACACCGGCGTGACAGCACAAAAAATGATGCCGGTTGAAGAAGTCGTCGCTGCAGCGCAGGCTGCGAAAGACAGCGGTGCGACGCGTTTTTGCATGGGCGCGGCCTGGCGCTCACCGAAGGATCGTGATCTCGATGCGGTCGAAGACATGGTCAAAGCCGTGAAGGCACTCGGTCTGGAAACTTGCGCAACGCTGGGTATGCTGAAAGAAGAACATGCAGAGCGCCTCAAGACTGCCGGACTGGACTACTACAACCACAACCTCGACACTGCACCTGAATTTTACGGTGACATCATCACCACCCGTGACTATCAAGACCGACTCGATACGCTCGGTCATGTGCGTCAGGCCGGACTGAAGGTCTGTTGCGGCGGCATCGTCGGTATGGGTGAATCACGTCAGCAGCGCGCAGGCTTGATTTCGCAGTTGGCCAATCTCAATCCCTATCCTGAATCAGTGCCTATCAACCATCTCGTTGCGGTCGAAGGTACGCCACTGGCAGATCAAGAGGCACTGGATCCATTGGAATTTGTGCGCACGATTGCGGTGGCTCGCATCACCATGCCGAAAGCGCGTGTTCGCTTGTCAGCAGGTCGTCGACAGCTGGGTGAGGGTGTGCAGACGCTGTGCTATCTCGCTGGTGCGAACTCGATTTTCTATGGTGACAAATTACTCGTCACCGGCAATCCTGAGGTAGAAGAAGATCGCGCATTGCTCGACAGGCTGGGAATTCGCAGCAAGTCATCTCAAAGCTGAGGATCTCTGATAAAAAATCGCTGGTGTGTTCTGTTCTTTGAAGAATACGTACTTCTGGCAAGAGCTCGTTCCACCAGCGATATTCCCGTCAGTCGTGCCGTGATGACTGGGTGATGCTACTTGTAGCGTTGCGAGCAACCATTCCGATCAGGGCGGACTGACCACTGTGCTGAGTACCTTCTTTGAGCACGCTTTCATACGCCTGCAACTCGACAATCGCCATGTCGCTGAATTCGTCGCGCAGAAGCGATTCGGTATACAAGTGATCGAGGTTCGGTGGGCCGCCCGTCTTGTAATCGAGTTGTTTCGGCGTGTAGCCCTGCAGTAGCAGCAGACCATTGGGTTTTAGTGCCGACTTCATATGCGCAAATAGTCTGGCGCGTGCGTCCGGGTCGGCAAACTGAATGAAAATCGCCACCACCGCGTCGTACGCATCAGGCTTCCAATCAAACTTGTCGGCGCCGCAGACCTGATAATTCACCTGCACGTTTGCTTGCTGCGCAAGCTTTTGCGCCTTAGCTACGCCAACCGGAGAAATATCAAAGGCATCGACCTGCATGCCTTGCTGTGCCAGCCAGACGCTGTTGCGACCTTCACCATCTGCCACGGCCAGCACACGACCGCCCGCAGGGAGCAGGTCGCGATGCTGAGCTAACCATACATTCGGTGCGGTGCCGAAGATGTAGTCGTCTGTCGAAAAACGCGCATCCCAAGTCTGGGCAGGATTCGCGAAACCTTTCGAGCGGCGCTTAGGCATGATCGTTCGAGGATTCTATCGGGCAGCTGCGTAGTCCGAGCACAGCGTAGGCAGGGCAGAAGCGGAGCGCGCCGGTGGCAATCGGCAAGAGACCTATCCAGCCCCAGGCGCCAATCACATTCAGCAGCGATAGCAGGATAAGCAGGCTGCCCACAAAGATACGCAGTGCACGATCAGTCGATCCAACGTTGGCATTCATGAGACTCTCCTCAGGTTGTTGAACAACAAAGTTAACGAGAATTTACTGCGCACTGGCGTTGCGGGGCTGGTGCAAAAATCGGTTGGCCAGCTCGAAAAGGGCCATGCCCGCCACCATTGCAATGACAAAGATAACCGCTTTTGGGTTGCCTGTGCCAAGTGATGTAATGGCGGGGCCCGGGCAGAAGCCGGCCATGCCCCAGCCAGCACCAAACAGCAGGCTGCCAATGATCAGGCGCCGGTCGATGTCATTTTTGGTGGGCAGGTGCATCGCACCGCCGATAAAACTTGTCGTTCGTTTGTTGGCGAAACGAAAAGCGATAAAGCCCACCAGAATCGCGCCGCCCATCACCAAGGCCAGCGAGGGATCCCAGTTACCGGCGATATCCAGAAAGCCAATGACTTTCGATGGATCGGTCATGCCGGCAAAAATCAACCCGATGCCAAAGATCAGGCCGACGATGAAGGAGGACAGGGTATCGATATGTTTTTTCATGTTGGACTCTCTCAGGCCAGAAGGTGACGCATCACGAACACGATCGCCATGCCTGCACCCATGAAGGCCAGCGTGGCCACCAGTGAACGTGGCGACAGTCGGGACAAACCACAAACACCATGACCGCTGGTGCAGCCCGCGCCGTAGCGCGTGCCGATACCGACCAGAAGTCCTGCAATCACCAGCACCTCGGTATTGGCTTCGATCGTTGCTGTTATCGGGCCAGTCAGTGCAAAGATGGCGGCTGGCGCGGCAAGTAGGCCGAGCAGAAAGGCGATACGCCAGAGCATGTCGCCCGGCTTGCGACTCAATAGCCCGCCGAGGATGCCGCTGATGCCCGCGATGCGGCCGTTCGCCAGAATAAATAAGGCGGAAGAAATACCGATTAGCACGCCGCCCAAAAGCGACATACCCGGTGTGAAATGGATCCAGTCAATGGTCATGCAGAGTCTCCTTCAGGTGAGGCGCAGTATTGCTGATAAAGCACCGCAAGTACGGCAAGCACGGTGTCACTGGTGATGCGATAAAAAATCTGTTTGCCTTCGCGCCGTGTCTCCACGAGCGATTCGTCACGCAGGACTGCCAGCTGCTGAGACAGAGTGGGTTGTTGTATGTCGAGCAGTTCCTCGAGCTCGCCCACGCGGCGCTCGCCCTGAGCGAGCTGACAGAGCAGCATCAGGCGGTCAGGATTGGACATCACTCGCATGAGCGAGCATGCCTGGTCGGCGGCAATTCGCATGGCGGGCAAATCGAAGTCAGTGGTCAGTGGCATGGCATGCATAAAAAAGAAAATAACCTAGACACTATACACGAAAACAAAATATAAAACAATAAACTATAAATAAAGAAAGTGATGGCGCTGGAATTGAAGAAACGCATGTTTATGGGGGGCGCCTCCATAGTTTTGGGCACCTATTTGAGGTAGTGGCTGAAATCCCCCAAAATGATTTCTTTTATTTAATGTTTCCCTAGACAAACATCTGGATATCCGCAAGAATGCGTGTGAACCAGGCGTTCAGTTTTTCTAAGTAGCGGTAAAGGCTTAGTCTTGGTAGTACAAAAATTTATAACCTTCCCATTGAAACGGAGAGTAACGATGCGTTTAATGCCAGCACTGCTTGTCGCCATGGCGGCCGCCGGCATCGGTCAGTTCGCGTTTGCGGACACGGCGGATGTCAAGACACAGACAATTGTCGAAGTCAAAAAGAAGGGCGCTCATTGCGAGCAAGATCCTAACTGCTTCAACCGCTACCATCCGGCTATCAAGCCAGTGGCACGTGCAAAGCCGGGCGATCTGATCGTTGTTCACACACGTGATGCGCTGGATTCGAACCTGAACATCAATTCGAAGCCAAAAGACGTTACTGCTATCGACGTGAACTTGATTCACCCAATGACCGGCCCGATCTACATCGAAGGCGCAAAGCGCGGCGATGTACTGGCAGTCAAACTCATCGACATCAACCCGAATGAATATGGTTACACCACCATCATTCCAGGTTTCGGTTTTCTGCCTGACCTGTACACCGAGCCGTTTGTCGCAAACTGGAAGCTGAACCGTCGTGAAGCAGTCTCTGCTGAAGTTCCAGGCGTTCGCATTCCGATGAACGGTTTCATGGGTTCCGTTGGCGTGATGCCAGGCGAGCCTGAAGTCGACAAGTGGCTCGCTCGCGAGACACAGTTGGGCAAAGCCGGCGGCGTTGCACTGCCACCTGAGCCAACCAGCGCACGTCCCGCTGATATTTGCGGCCCTAACGGTAGCCACAAGGACAAGTGCCTGCGTACCATCCCACCGCGTGAAAACGGCGGCAACATGGATGTCAAGCAAATGGTCGAAGGTACAACACTGCTGTTGCCATGCTTCGTTGACGGCTGCGGCTTCTTCATCGGCGACGTGCACTACGCGCAGGGCGATGGCGAAGTGGCAGGTACTGCAATCGAAATGGGCGCAATCGTGACCGTTCAGACCGAAATCCGCAAAGGCATGGCATCGGTCGTCAAGCAGCCGCATTTCGAAGGCGGTTCGCAGCTCAAGAAACTCGAGCCAGACAGCTTCCACGCAACGGTTGGCTATCCATTCAAGAATGCTGGCGAAGTGCCACCGCAGTGGACTTATCTGGACAGCGAAAAGATCAAGCCGCTGACCAACCTGTCCAACGACGTCACACTCGCAGCGCGTAACTCGCTGATTCAGATGCTCGACTGGCTGCAAGCCACCAAAGGTCTGACCAAAGAGCAGGCATTTGTTGTTACCAGCGTCGCTTGCGATCTGCGTATCAGCAACGTGGTTGACGTTCCTAACTACGCTGTGACGACAATCTGCCCAACAGAAATCTTCGGCAAGAAGTAATTTCTGTGGTATTGAAGTACAAAGAAGAGCGAGGATTTTCCTCGCTCTTTTTTTAAGTAGGCATTGAACGACACTGGATTCCGGCTGTCGCCGGAAAACGGTCGTTGTTGAGCTGACATTTCCGCCGTCATCCCGGCGAACGCCGGGATCCAGTGGCTTTCGTTGTATTTCCAACGATCTGATACTCACAAGCACGACGCTGCTTCAGCATTTCCTCAGGATGAACCATGCAAAGAAGACGATTTATCGGTAGCGCAGCAGCGATACTCGCAGCCGGACTCTGGCCAGTAGCACAAGCACTTGCACACACGCCCTATGCGCAATGGGATCTTTTCCGCAAACGCAATCTGCAGATATTGACATCGCACAGTGATCTACCGGGTGACGACATTGGAGAAGAGTGGGTCGATTTTCTGCGCAAGAAATTGCCGCTATCGCGCGCCATGGTGAGCCGTGCACGCGATGTGGCGCGAGTGGCTAGTCTGCTCAAGACAGATCAATCCAAACTGGCGGTGCTTTCGTATCAGCACGCCCAGGCGATGATGACGGGCGCCGCGCCTTTTGAAGAATATCCCAATATGCCGCTACAGATCATGTTTGACAATGGCACGCATGTCTTGGTCACGCGTAATGATCTGCCCTTGCATCATGGCTTTCTCATTGCGGTGACACTGCTCGAAGCTGCGGGTCCCTTGCACTTGACGGTACCTATGGAAGGCAAGTTCGGGATGAAGGTACATCCCGGTGCGCGTGCTGCAGCACTGGGCGAGAAAGTTGAATTGCCTGCTTCGGAAGCCAAGTAATGCGGGGAAGTTCGCTCATGTCCGCTTTGAAGATCATGCAATCCGGAGTTCTGTTTCTGGGTTTGCTGATGTCTGTGATGAACGTAGAGGCGCACGATGCCATCAGCGCCGATGCGCGCAAGATTTACTTGTCCCGACTGGATGAGTTGACGCGTACGGCACAAGGTAATGCCCCAGCTGCAGTCCGGGCGAATGCCTGGCTGGAGGTGGGCAAGACCCTCGATGAAATACGTGCGCTGCTCAACGAAGACATCATCAGTCACGGCAAGACGCAAGGCCTGGAGACTTCAGTACTGGTCAATATGCTCAATGCCTCAGTGCATAAACTCCAGCTCTCGCCACAGACGCGTTTGTATTTATCTGACCCACGTCCGTATCGCGAATCACTTGCGCTGGATCCGCGCGGCAAGCAGGCAGCGCTCGTCCGCTTCCTCTTGTTCAAGTACCACTTCTATGACAGCTTCGTCGATCACCCGCTCAAGCCCATCAATCAAAGCAAGGAACGATTGCTCGAGATGATAGGCATCGGTGAAAGTTTGCTGACCCTGCGTGATCCTGCGATTGACAGCGAAGAGGTGCATTTCATACTGGGTATTCATTATTTGCAGGCACTTGATTCCGGCGCGGTCCCCAAACCTAAATGCCAGACGCGTGTTAGCGAGTTGTTGAAAAAATTTCGCAGTCAGTGGCCGTCAAGTTTGAAGCTGGCTACCCTTGAAGCCCTGTCATCGCCATGAGGCTATTGCAGCTGTTATGTCACTTGCTGATCATGGGATTGCTGTTGCCCCTGACGGCGGCAGCGCATCAGTCCGGCAATAGTTATCTGCGAATCAGCAGCACCGAAGCAGGAGTGTCGGTGCAGATTGATTTCGCGGTACGCGATCTGAATAGCTTGCTGCAGATACCCCCGGACAAGCAAAAAGAAATCCGTCGGCACGAACTCGAAGAAATGCGGGACAGGCTTGCGGCGCTGGTCGGCGAGTCGCTGACGCTGGAGGCAGATGGCGATCCACTGTCGCTGACCTTTCAGTCACAAGAAGTCACCGTGCACAATGACGGGCTCTATGTTCGGCAGATACATACTGCATCCGCATTGCCAGCCAACGCTGCTTATCTGCTGGTGCATTATGGTTTTTTCAATGAAGAAGAAAAAGTCGCGCGCGCTTTCCTGAAGCTCAGTAGTGGACCGCTGGAATCCACCTCTGTGCTTGATCCACGCCATGCGGTGCAGCGTTTGCCCTTGCGCGAAATCGCGTTGGCCGAGGCCTTGTGGACTTATGCGCGCGAAGGGGCCTTGCATATTTGGAGTGGCCCCGATCATCTGTTGTTTCTGTTGTGCCTGTTGCTACCGGGTCTAGGATTGGCGGCATCACGCGCAGCGACCTTGTCATCTGAATTGACAGCATCGGCGCCAGCGCGCGCTTCAGTGAACTCGGGTTTGCGTGCTGTAGGTATCTATGCGCTCAAAGTGGTGACGGCATTTACGCTGTCGCACTCCATCACGCTGGCAGCGGCCGCGCTGGACTTGATTACCTTGCCAGACAAACTGATCGAGTCCGCGATTGCGGCTTCCATCATCGTGTCTGCATTGCTCAATCTGCGTGGCGGCGAAGGCAGACAGTCATGGAAACTCGCGCTGGGTTTTGGCTTGATTCACGGGATGGGTTTTGCGAACGGATTACGCGAGTTGGGGCTGTCCTCTTCGCATTTCATCGAAACCCTGGTGGCCTTCAATCTGGGCGTGGAATTCGGGCAGCTCGTTGTGGTGTTGGCGGCTGGCTTGCTGCTCTGGCCGGTACTTGGCAATGAGCGCGTGACTAGATTGATTCAGCGCTGGGGATCGATGGGTATTTTGCTGATGGCTTGCGTATGGCTGGGGGAGCGGGTGTTGGGGTAGGGTAGAGTGCGCTGTATGCCAGAGGAGTCTCGGCGTGGGCTCGTTACTGTACGGAAGACGCCCAATAATTTTTGTTTGGTATTCAACGAAAGGCACCGGATCCCGGCGAAAGGTGGAGCGGGGATTTCAGACCGCATGCGGTCTGCCCGCGCAACGGTCATGGCGTACTCGCCATGGCGCGCCCTGCAAGGGGGGATTCAGTGTCGTTGCTTTACCGAAGAAGCGCAACTCAGCAACTACATCACGTCTTCGACAGCGCCTGATCAATATCCCAAAGAATGTCATCCACCGATTCAATCCCCACCGCCAGACGTATCAGGTCAGGTGGTACACCGGCGGCGATCTGCTGTTCTTCCGATAGCTGACGATGCGTGGTGGACGCAGGATGAATCACCAGCGTCTTTGCGTCACCAATATTGGCCAGATGCGATAGAAACTCCACGTTCTCGATGAACTTTTGGCCCGCCGCAGCGCCACCTTTGACACCAAACGACAGCACGGCACCTGCACCTTTGGGCAGGTATTTTTTAGCCAGTTCGTGATACTTGTTGTTCTTCAGTCCCGGATAATTCACCCACGATACCTTGGGATGTGAGGATAGATACTCGGCGATTTTCAGGGTATTGCTGCAGTGGCGTTCCATACGCAGGTGCAGTGTCTCCACGCCTTGCAGCAGCATGAAAGCATTCATGGGCGAGAGTGCGGGACCGAAGGTGCGCAATCCCTCCATGCGGCATTTCATGGTGAAGCCAAAGTCGCCAAAGGTTTCATAAAAGCGCACACCGTGATAGCCGTCTGAAGGCTCAGTCATGGTGGGAAATTTCCCATTACCCCAATTGAATTTGCCTGACTCTACGATGATGCCGCCCATCGTTGTGCCATGCCCGCCTAAAAATTTTGTCGCCGAGTGCATGACCACAGCGGCACCCCACTGAAACGGACGGCACAGGTAGGGGCTGGCGAAGGTATTGTCGATAAACAGAGGCAGATCCGCTTGCGCTGCGATCGCTGCCACTTTCTCGATATCCAGCACATTCATGGACGGATTGCCTATCGTTTCTGCGTACAAGAGTTTTGTCTTGGGCGTGATCGCACGGGCAAAATTTTCCGGATCATCCGAATCCACAAAAATCGTGTTGATACCCAGCTTGCGGAAATTCACATGCAGCTGTGTGTGGGTGCCGCCATACAGCGTGCGCGCAGCGACGATCTCGTCACCGGCTTCGCACAGATTGAGCATTGCAATCATCTGCGCGGCCATGCCGCTGGAGGTTGCTACCGCAGCGCGCCCATCTTCAAGGGCGGCCACGCGCTCTTCCAGCACCGCGACGGTGGGATTGGAAAGGCGTGAATACACATTGCCGAAGGTTTGCAGATTGAACAGACTGGCCGCATGCTCGGCACTATCAAACACATAGGAGGTCGTCTGATAAATCGGCACCGCTCTGGCGCCGGTGGCTGCATCGGGTATCTGACCTGCATGCAGGCAGAGCGTATCGAAGTCGTAAACGTGATCTTTGGACATAGCGTAGGTATGAAAAAGTCAACTAGAAGGCGCTAACAAGTCGCTGGCGGTGTTGGAAGTGCCTTGCCATGAATGGATAGGCTCTCAAGATTAAACCGGTCGGCGGGATGAAATGATGCGCGTATTCACACCAAACCAGCCCAGACCACCAAACAGCCGCGCGTATTCGATTTTGACGCAGCGATCCATGACCACTTCCAGACCGGCGGTTTCAGCAATCCGGCCAGCGTCTTCGTTGATCACACCGATTTGCAGCCAGAGTGCTTTGGCGCCGATGGCGACGGCCTCTTGTGCGATCGGTGCGCAATCGGCGCTTTTGCGAAATACGTCGACGATATCGACTTTATCGGGAATAGATTTCAGGTCAGGGTAGCAGCGTTCACCCAGAATTTCGGTGTACTTCGGATTGACCGGGATGACCTTGTAGCCATGCTCCTGCATATATTTCGCAGCGAAATAAGAAGGCCTGAACCAGTCTGCCGATAGCCCGACCACGGCAATCGTGTGACTGTCTTTGAGGATGCGGCGCAATTGCGCTATCGTGCTCATGGCGTTGTCGGCTCCATAGAAAGAGGATGAACAGCAACAGTCATTGTAAACACTCCCGACCCGCGCGCATTCCAATCTGTAAAAGCCAATGATTTCTGAGCTTACTCCAAACGCTTGCATTAAATGCAATTTTGGATCATGGAATTGAATAGGGGCTGCGTTGACAGTTTCACTATGCTATGTTTCAATCAGGAAACATTGGGGAACTGTAACTGCCTTCTTTCAGGCGGCCGCAGAGCCTCCAGCCCACTCACCATCCGAGGATATGCCGACCGCATGCGCCAGCTGAATCCCATCATTGGCAACAGCCAACCGATGCGCGAGATCCGTAAGCTGATCGAGACGATCGCGGATTCTCCTGCGACGGTGATGATCAACGGCGAATCCGGCACCGGCAAGGAGCTGGTCGCGCAGGCACTGCATTATCAGTCGCCGCGTGCTGATGCTAATTTCGTGCCTCTCAATTGCGCAGCAATTCCAAAAGAACTGATGGAAAGCGAGTTGTTTGGTCATCGCAAGGGCGCGTTCACGGGCGCGCTGGCCGATCGCGTTGGACGTTTTGAGCTCGCCCACGGCGGTACATTGTTTCTGGATGAGATCGGCGATTTGTCGCTCGACATGCAAGTCAAGCTCTTGCGGGTACTGCAGGAACGCACGGTCGACCCTGTTGGTTCATCACGTCCGGTGGAAGTTGATGTGCGCGTGGTGGCAGCAACCCACCGTGATCTTGAGGCTGAAATTGCAGCGGGTCGTTTTCGCGAAGACTTGTATTACCGTCTCAATGTCTTGCCTGTTATTACGCCGCCGTTGCGCGAGCGTGGTGACGATATTCTGCTGCTGGCAAAACACTATGCCGAGAAATTTGCCTACAAGAGCGCGCCAGTCACTTTCTCGCCGGATTTTGTCGAGGCACTCAAGGCCTACGAATGGCCGGGCAATGTACGCGAACTCTCCAATCTGATTCATCGGTTTTCTACCCTGTTCTCAGGACAAAAGCTGTCGCTGCGCAGTGTGCCCGCAGCTATGCTGCCCAAGGGTTTGCAGAAATTGCAGCTCGAGCGTGGTGATGCTGTGATCGAAACTCACGAGCCGCATGCCGCCGACGTATTGCAAATGTTCGCTGTCGGAGACAATGATGCCACGCTATCCGATGCAGTCGCTGCCACCGAGCCCGAGCATAACCATGTAGAAGACATTATTCGACTGGCCCAGGGGGGGCCGGTGTTGCCGCCCGAGGGCCTCTCGCTCAAGGAACGCATGGCAGAAATAGAGCGCGCCTTTATTGAGCAGGCACTGGACCGTTCGGATGGCAATGTCTCAAAAACTGCGCGTCTGCTGAATTTGCAACGCACCACGCTGATTGAAAAAATCGATAAATACCGACTGCGTTCTGCCTGAATCGAATTTGCAGTCAGCCTGAGAACCTGTCTCTTCAGGCCGTTGCGTCCTTGGCAGAACTTTGTCGTACGTCTTTAGCAGTCAGCCCTTAAGTCATAAGCGTGATCTTTTGCGCCTCACTGAGCCTGCCCATTATGGATATTGCAAGTATTGTCGGTGTTGTCGGTGCGCTGCTAGTCATCGCCATTGCCACCGGTGGCGACTTTGTGCGCTTCATCGATTTGCCATCGATACTCATTGTATTTGGCGGCACCTTTCTGTGCGTACTCGCAAAAAGCTCAATATCGGAATTCCGTGATGCCTACAAAACTGCGCGCGAAATACTCACCAGCCAGCCGACGCCACTGCCCGAGTTGATTGACGAACTAGTCGAGATTGGGCGCATCGCACGCTACGACGATCGCTGGATGATTACACTCGAAGATCGCGAATACACCGATCCCTTCATCGCCAAAGCAGTTCGTATGTGGGTCGATGGTATTGAGCACGGCGTGCTCAAGGATGCCTTGCTGCGTGAAATTGCCGAGGTCAGACTGCGCTTCGACAATGCGCGTGATTTTTTCAGCTATGCACAAGAACTGGCGCCGGGCATGGGCATGATAGGCACCTTGCTTGGTCTGGTACTCATGATGGGCAATATGTCCGATCCGCGATCGATCGGTCCCGGTATGGCAGTGGCCTTGCTGACCACACTCTATGGCGCGGTGCTCGCGAACGTGCTGCTGGGCCCGCTGGTGCAAAAAATCATGGGACACGGCAAGCGCGCGCGTCGTAACTATGAACTGGCAATGGCCGGTGTCCTGTTCATTCACCAAGGTGGCGATCCGCGCTTATTGCCGGATCTCTTGTTGGGCAACGCGCTCCCCCAGCAAGCCGAACCCGAAGCACCGATGGCGAACGAAGCAGATGAAGAAAAGGCCACTGCCGAATGAGCACGGCAGCAGCAGAGGCTGAAGAAGAGTCGGCAAAGGTCGTCTCGTTGTTTGACGCGCTGATGCACGAAGAGTACGAGCAGCCAAAGCGACACGGTTCACCTTTGTGGATGACGACCTTCGCGGACATGATCACGCTGCTGTTGGCTTTCTTTGTTCTCATCCTTTCTTTCTCCGATCTGAACGTCAATCGTTTCAAAGACGTTAGCGGTTCTCTGCAAAAATCACTCGGTAAGCAGGACGCGCTGCCCACCGTCGTTGCACCGCCCGCAGAAACACAACTCGTTGCCGGCCCCACAAAAGAAACAGCGCCGCTGCCCGAGCAGCTGGCGCGTGACCTGGGCACATTGCAGAAATCACTGTCGATGGATCTGGTCGGTAAAAAAGTGCAACTACGCACAGAAAACGGCAAGCTGGTTTTACAGTTGCCTGCGCGTGGCAGTGGCATCATGCCGCAGGAAATGGTCGATCTGTATGGTCGCATTGCCGATGCGCAGGCGCAGGTGGAAAGCCGGGTTGAAATCCGCGAGGGCGGTGATGAAGATGAGCAGCGCAACGATACGGCGCGTCAGCTCAAGCAGTTACGCGAAATGCTCGCCAGCGAAATCGCCAAGGGTGAGGCGCAGGTCGAGCGCGATGGCGAGCGCATCGTCATTCGGATGGTGGTGCAGGGCAGTTTTTATTCAGGTAGCGCAGATCTGTCACCCGACTTCATGCCCATGTTGAAAAAAATCGGTCGCAGCATTGCCGCTGCCGGTGGGCGCATTACGGTGGAAGGTCATACCGATGACATACCGCTTAATGGCCATAACCGCTATCGCTCGAACTGGGATTTGTCGGGTGCCCGCGCTGCGTCAGTCGCCGATTATCTGACTGAGCAGGCCGGCGTGCCACGTGAACGAGTGATCGTGCGAGGCATGGCGGATACCAAACCCCTCGCGCCAAACGATACGCGCGAAGGCCGCGCAAAGAATCGCCGGATTGAAGTGTTGGTGGATGCGTTTGGTGCCTAGGCTATAAGCAGCCACGATATCGTCGGCAGAGGCATCGGCAGCCGATACATCTCACCCCGAAAAATACTTATCCAAAACATCGCACCAGGATGTGAGCTGCAGATGTCGCCTCGTCCGGCGCAGATGCTCGCTTCGTTACTATCAGCTGCGTAGATTGCGAGCCAAGTCGTTATAAAAATTCACCAGTGTTTTCAGCAGATTGGTCGCCATGTCGGAGAAGGTGGTGTAGCGCTGAGTAATTGAGGTAACGAACAGGGTCTGGTCGGTACTGCGCTGAGTGAGCAGTATTTGTTTTTCAGCGTATTCGCCGCGTAGGCTTTTTTTGAGGTCGTCGGTCATGCTCGCGATGAAAGGTGTGCTCGAGAGTGCCTCTCGGACCACGAATTGGCTACCGGAGGCTTGTCGGTCGACGTAGAAAATGGTCCCTCCCGCGTTTTGAAAAAATTTTCCGATGTCAGCAGTCGTTATTATTCTTGAGCCGAAATTGGGTTCCTGTATTGGTGGATAGTCACCGAACATGGTGACATAAGGATTAGGTGTTCCAATAGGTGTGCTGAGGCCGTTCGTGGTGTATTCCGTCATTTCGTATCTTGCCTTGTCGTAGTATTTTTCTACGCTAGGCCCCAGCGTTGTGACGGGTGGCGTCACACCAGAGGGAAGTCCGGTCGTGTTTATGAGTGCGTTGGTGGCTTCGATTAGAGTTGGTCCATTGATCGTATTTTGCATTAAATCTCTTTCTGCAGCGTCTTTGGGTATGAAAAACAACTTTACCTGCTCCGGTGCAAGCGTTGCTCGGCCATTGCCAACGTATTCGTAAGAAACTGGTTGACCACTCTGGTCGCGATAAACTACCAAGTCACTTACACTTCCGCCGGTTCCTGGTGTGGTTCCCTCAACGAGCTTTGGTTCTAAAATAAACCAAGAGGTTTTGTCGATTGGACTGAATTCTGGGGGCAAAAGAATTGCGGCCCCAATTCTTGAGTTAATGTAATTTTGAGACTCAAGCGAAGGTTTCGCAGATATCAGAGTTGCGACCGAATCAATGATTTTGCGATTTCTTTCTTGCTCTGCTTGAGTGAGTGATTGTCCATCGAATCTTAGTGGGTTGACCGTAGCTTTTGACAGGTCTGTGTCAGTAATATCATTAGCGATCGCAATGCTAATGCCATAAATTGGATCTCGAATGGGAATCACACTCATATCAACTTTATCAAGTTCTGAGGATAAGGTAGCCCACTTCTCAATCCTCCCCGGCCAAAGCCCAATCTCCTCATTAATCAGCTCAATCGCATCAACGATGTTGTCCAGATTGTTTTTTTCGGTTTTCAGCGAACCGAACAACTGCGAGGCCGTGTACGCGAGTGTGCCAACGGTCTGATTGGCGAGGTTGATGCTGGTTAGATCAGTCGCGGTGGTGATGTCGGACTCGGTATTGGCCAGTTCCCAAGGCGTGTCCAGCCCCTCGGTGATGATGATGTTCGGCATGCGGATTCCCCTGAGGATATCGGATGATCTGTTGTGAATCGGTCACTGGTAGTGACGTAATCAGATCAAAAGTTCCTGCAGCAAAAATGGACACGACCGGCGTGAGTGGCCGGTCGTTTCAGAAAGATAGCGGGGCAAAAGTTGCGCGATGGCGACATCGCGCAGGGCAGTGGTTTACTCGGTCTTGCTGGCTGGCTTTGTATAGGATGGAACGCCATCCACCGAGGCGGCTGCGTTCGGTTTGGATTGCTGGCGGTTGTAGGAAACCGCACGGTCTTTGTCCTTGCTGTTCTCGCGCTCACGGGCAAGCTCACGCTCGCGAGCGAGTTCTCGTTCACGGGCGACTTCTCTCTCTCGGGCAGCCTCTCGTTCGCGCGTCTGCTCGCGTTCTCTGGCGGCTTCACGCTCGCGGATGCGCTCCCGCTCGCGAGCCAGTTCGCGTTCTTTGTCCTTGATTTCCTTGTCACGTCGGGCGTTGGCAGCCGCCAGTTCCTGCGCCGCTTCTTTTTCCCGCTGCTTTTGTTGTGCTGCAATCGACTCGACATCTTTTTTGATCACATCGACGTTCGACACCGAGCCCTGCAAACTGTTGACCTGGGATGACAATTCCCGCACCGCGCGCGATTGCTCCTTAAGCAGGGTATCAAGACCGCTTAGCTGCTCGAGCAGGGCGGCTTCTTCACTTTCCGATTTGGCGGCCGACATTTTCTTGACGTTGGCTGCTCTGTTGGGCACCTGCGTTGTCTTGGCTGGGGCGTCGGATTTATCTGAACGCTCGGCTTTTTGATCGGCTTTCTGTTCAGATTTTGCTGGCGGCTTTTCGGATTTCTGAGGTGCCGCTTTGGCCGGTTCTAAGGGGGCCTCGGATGGTGCGGCTTCCTTGCGCGTAAGCGGTTTGCCTGAATCAACCAGACGGCCGATTTTGTCTTCGATGGCCTGCTGTACGGACTGCGTATTTTCTTGCTTGAGGTTCAGCTCTTCGAGGGCGGCATGAATGTCGTCCATGGTTTCCATGCGGCGCTTGAGATCAACCGCGCGCTTGCCCACGGCCAGAAGCATTTCGTCGAGTTGCTCGACCTTGCCATGCAGCTGCACGGTCATGAAGCTGAAGGTGCCGGCGGTACCCACCAAGACAGCGGCGGCCAGAGCGAGAACGACCTTGGCCTGCATGCTGGTTTTTTTGGCGCCATCAATGAGCTTTTCTGCTGCTTTGTTGACGTGGGTGCCGGTGGTGGCGACCGCAGAAGCCGAGCGATTGGCGACTTCGGCAGCATCGAGCACGATACTCATCAGAGATTCGAGCTGCTGCGATGCCGAGCGATTGTTCTCGACCAGAATTTGTACCGCTTCAAGCGCGCGCTTGGCGGTATCCTGCGGCACCGCAATCGTGCCATCGGGCAGGATCGTGTCCCCGGAGGCGGCAGCAGCTTCTGCTTCACTTAATGCCGGCGGCGGTGGTGCGGGCGTAAAACCGTCACCGGCGGCTGCCGAAGCGGCCTGATCGTCTTTGGTGTCGTCGCTCATCGTCCTATCCGTTTCCCAAGTCTCTTGACTGCATCTTCAAGTACATCCAGTTGCGCGCTGACCTTGGTGGTCATGGCGCCCAGATTTTGTATCCGTTCTTCCAGATGTATCGATAGCACCCACGGTGCCGCGTTTTCTTCGGTCATGAACACCATGTCCGGTTCTGTCGGTTCCTGCACCGCCTCTGCGGCCACCGGCTGATCTTCGGCCTGCGTGTCGTGCTCGCCGCTACCGGCAACATCAGGGATATCGGCCCAGTGGTCCTGTAATTTCCGCTGGTCTGATGGGCCTTCACCATCTTCACTCTGGCGCACCAGCGCTTTGCCTTCGGCGTCACGCATGTCGCGAATGTCAGACGGACCATCACCATCGTGCGCACCGGCTGTTATCTGCGGACCATCGGCATCCCGCAGGGCTCGCGGATCCGAAGGCCCCTCGCCATCGCTTGCTCCGGCGGGCGCTGCCTTGCCATCGGCATCCAGCATGGCGCGCATGTCGGAGGGGCCATCACTATTACCCGTGCTGCCCGATATGGCCTCGCCTTGTGCGTCTTGCATGGCGCGCTGGTCACTTGGGCCATCGCCGCTGCCATTGCCGGTGGTGGCACCGCCGCCGTTGGCATCGCGCATCGCGCGGAGATCCGAATCACCATCATGCTTGTGCGCGTCTGCTACTGCCGCGGCATTGCCCGCGGCATCGTGCATTTGACGTATCTCGGCATCACCGCTGCCGTCACGCAGCGATCGTGTGTCCGTTGGTCCGCCTTCCTGATCTTTGACGGCGCGCTGGTCGCTCGGTCCTTTCGCCGCCCTGACTTTCTTGCGTGCGTGTCCCTCCGCAGCCGCGACTTCGACGTGTTCGTCAGACCGAAAGACCTGCGATT